>Ga0209443_1001386_pt1 | contig 15305 bp, 13 predicted proteins | sample LauGreBMM110DCMD_2_FD_187571 | JGI IMG/M metagenome (GOLD analysis project Ga0209443, IMG submission 187571) | Freshwater lake microbial communities from Lake Michigan, USA - Su13.BD.MM110.DCMD (SPAdes) (version 2) | ecosystem: Environmental > Aquatic > Freshwater > Lake | place: Lake Michigan... | reverse complement strand
TTATATCCACCATTTTACTTACTTTAAACTTAGTCTTTCGAACTTGAGTTCCTCTTCCGGTATGAACGGCCAATATTGGTTCTGCAAAAGTAGATACGGCTTCAACATAATTACCTGCTCCTTCTTTAATAAAAGAGAAAGGTGTTTTTAGCGTGGTTGTTTCAATGAGGAAGCGTTTAATATTAAATTGTAATTTATCCTTATCTAAATAAACAGCAGTTACAATTTTTTCTGGATCAAACTTTTCCATAAAAATTACTTTCTCTGGGTCGAAACGTTGGCTTTGTTCTGTATCTGTTACTTCATAATTACCATCCTTGGTAATGACTAATAACTTCTCGTCTTCAAAGGTACCCAAATAAATTCCTTTCTCATCGGTATTCAAACGGCCAAACTTATCGTCAAACCATAATTTACGACCCGTTAAGGTACTTTTACCCGCTTCTTTTAATTTAATCGCCTTTACAGGATACTTGGTCACCTGGTTACCTACACTACTTCTTCCTTTTACTTCCAAGGTATCAAATAGAAAGTTAAATTCTTTAATACGGGCCGAACAATTGGGGCTTAATATCACTTTAACCGATTCTGCTTCCCCATTCATATTCACCGACATATAATGTACTTTCGACTTTTCTGTGCTCTTGGCTAAAAAATATTCTTTATCGCGGGTTACGCCAGTTACATTAAACCTTTTTGCATAGGTAATGCCAGATGCGCCGTCAGAATAAACCATATTATAAGTAGTGCGTTCGTCATTTTTTTGGAAGACCGCTGCATAAATAATATCTTTTCCAATAAATACTTTATCAGAAACCTTTACCACTTTCATCACACCCGATTTGGCGAAGGCGATAATATCATCATAGTTGGTGCAATCACATAAAAATTCATCTTTTTTCAAGCTGGTGCCCACAAAACCTTCTGCTCTATTAATATATAATTTAGTATTGGCAATGGCTACCTGCTTTACTTGAATGGTATCGAATTCTTTGATTTCTGTTTTACGCTCCTTACCTTTACCATATTTCTTAGCTAGGTTCTCATAATAAGCCACACAATAATCCACTAAGTTGGCTAAATGATTCTTTACTTCTCTAATTTCTTCTTCAATGGTTTTTATTTGCGTATTTAATTCATCAATATCTAATTTATAAATTCTTCTAACGGGCTTATCAGTTAATTTTAAAATATCGGCACGCTCAATGGTTTTTTTAAATTTCTTTTTGAAAGGTTGAAAAGCATCATTAATAGCATCAATTACTTTATCCCAGTTAGCATGTTTCTTTTCAAGCTCTTTGTATATTTTTTCTTCAAAGAATATTTTTTCTAAACTAGTAAAATGCCATTTATCTTCTAACTCTTTTAATTGAATTTTTAATTCTAATTCCAATAAACCCTTGGTATGGTCTACCGAATGACGTAATAAATCAGAGGCGCCTAAAAATTGAGGTCTTTGATTAACAATTACACAGGCATTGGGAGAAATACTGATTTCACAATCGGTAAAGGCATATAAAGCATCAATGGTAATATCTGGTGAAATACCTGGGGCTAAATCAATTTGAATTTCTACTTCAGCTGCCGTCACATCGGTTACTTTTTTAATTTTAATTTTACCCTGGTCATTGGCCTTGGTTATACTTTCCATTAATTGAGTCGTAGTCACAGCATAAGGAACATCTTTAATAAGCAAGGTTTTTTTATCGAACTCTTCTATGTGCGCCCTCACTCTTACTTTGCTTCCTCTTCTGCCATCATTATAATTACTTGCATCAATCATACCCCCCGTTTGAAAATCGGGCAATAACTGAAATTTCTTTCCTCTTAAATGCTTAATAGCTGCATCTATTAATTCAATAAAATTATGCGGTAAAATTTTTGTAGATAAGCCCACTGCAATACCATCGGCACCTTGCGCTAATAATAAGGGGAACTTCATAGGCAAGGTTATTGGCTCTTGCTTACGTCCATCATAACTTAAAGCCCAGTCGGTGGTCTTGCCGTTGAAGGCCACTTCTAAAGCAAATTTGCTCAAACGCGCTTCAATATATCTAGCTGCAGCTGCATCATCTCCAGTCCTCACATCACCCCAATTGCCCTGGGTTTCTACTAGCATATCCTTTTGGCCAATATTGACCAAGGCATCTCCAATACTTGCATCACCATGCGGATGATACTGCATACTTTGCCCAATAATATTAGCCACTTTATTAAACCTGCCATCATCCATTTCCTTCATGGCATGTAGAATTCTGCGTTGCACTGGTTTTAATCCATCTTCAATAGCAGGCACAGCACGTTCTAATATAACATAAGAAGCATAGTCTAGGAACCAATTTTTATATTGGCCCTGAACACCTGATTCATTTTCTGTAACCCTACTTAAATTTTTCTCTTTTGCCATATTTTATCTTCATTAGAGACGGTAAGTATCTTCACTACCTTCTGCTAAACTGTTTAATTCTATAAAAATAATATCTGTTAGCGCCTTTACTTCATGCCAAACATTGGCTTCAATAATTACTCTTGAAGGCGCTTCAATAGTAATGGTATCTGTTATATTCGTCTCTAAATTCTTCCAGTTCATTGTAATAGAACCTTGCAGAAGTAACATTTCTTCAGGGTTCTTCCCCGCCGACTTCCCTTTGTGATAATGTTGCCCACTAATACTGCCAGCCTTTCTATATACTAATAAAAACTCTCCAGTTCTATTGGTGCTAAAATAATGAAGTGCGCCACGCTCATCTATTGCCTTCACATCTATTGTAGAAACTGATACACTCATTTTATTTTTTTAAAGAACTTGATATTTATCTTATTTTAATCTCTTAATCTTCTACCAACTCCGTTGAACCTCCTGGCATTTGCACCACAATATCCTTCCAGCCTTTTTGCCAATTACCTACTAAAATAATTTTACCTATTTCTTGCATGGCTTTTAATCTTGATACAATAAAAGCATCCCCTGTTTTAATTTTCATCTTACTAATAATATGTGCTAAAGCACTAGGTAGTTTTTGTGCATTTTTAGTAAGTAAAGAAAAAATGTCTTTATCATAAAAACTAATGGGCATACTTATTAGTTTCTTACCACCTTCTAAGAAGCGAACACCCTCATTTTCTTGACATAATTTTTTCCACTCATCTGGATCAATTTCAAATTCACTTAAAGTTATTGGGCGCGCTAATTTTTTTGCTTTCAAAAATTCTTTGGGTTGTATTTCACTTAAATATGATGGGTAGAACAATTGTCCTTTATCATTTAAAAAAGGCAGATTATTTAAATACAATATTTGTAAGCGACCTTGATAAGGTTTTAACTGACTCATTAGCCAATAATAACCGCAAACATCATGTGCATTTTGTCCCATCCAAAACCAAACTTCTTCTTCCGGGTTTTCCATACTTTGAATAAGTTCATGCACGGTTAGTTTATCATCCACAATATCTAATTGTTTTTCGTAGGCAGAAAACTCCAATACATTTTTCCACCAATCTCTTCTAGCCTGATAACCTTCTGATTCATAGATATCTAATAAGGGGCCCACGGCATAGTCGTCCTTTATTTCAATGACCTTACCTGCTAGTGTCTCGTCTAAGGCTATGGCGGCTTCAATAGAAGCTATATCTGCTGTATTAAATACTAAGTGTATCATGCGCTTTATCCAATTCTACTTTTAAATTATTGATAATAAAATCCTGTCTCTCTTGGGTGTTCTTACCCATATAATATTCTAATAAATGCTGAATATGATCACCTTGCTCTAAAATAACAGGATCTAATTTTATATCTGCATTAATAAATTTGCCAAATTCTTCTGGGCTAATCTCTCCTAGTCCCTTAAACCTTGTTATCTCTGGCTTAGTGCCCAATTCTTTTATAGCAGCTTGCTTTTCTTTCTCATCATAACAATAAATAGTCTTTTGTTTATTACGCACTCTGAATAATGGCGTCTCTAAAACAAATACATGGCCTTTTTTTACTAGGTCTGGGAAAAACTGTAAAAAGAAAGTAAGAATTAATAAACGAATATGCATTCCGTCTACATCGGCATCGGTAGCAATTACTATTTGATTATACCTTAAGCCTTCTAAACCTTCTTCAATATTTAAAGCGTGTTGCAATAAATTAAATTCTTCGTTTTCGTAAACCACTTTTTTAGTGAGTCCAAAAGCGTTCAAAGGCTTACCTCTTAAACTAAATACCGCTTGCGTATCTACATTTCTAGACTTTGTAATACTACCACTTGCAGAATCTCCCTCGGTAATAAATAAAGTACTTCCTTGTTGTAAGGAAATAAACATTTCTTTATTCTTGGTAGGTAAATCGTCGTTCAAATGCACACGGCAATCTCTTAATTTTTTATTATGCAAATTAGCTTTCTTAGCTCTTTCATTCGCTAATTTTTTAATACCGGCTAATTCTTTTCTTTCGTGTTCGTTTTGTTCAATTCTTTTTTTAAGCGCTTCAGCCGTGGCTGTGTTTCTATGTAAAAAATTATCTAATTCTTTGGCTAAAAATTCAGTAATAAAATTCTTCATGCTTGGCCCACCGTCGGCTACATTCTGAGAACCTAATTTTGTTTTAGTCTGACTTTCAAATACAGGCTCTTGCACTCTTACAGAAATAGCTGCTACAATGCTTGTTCTAATATCTGAAGCGTCGTAATCTTTTTTATAGTAATCACGAATCACTTTTATATAGGCTTCTCTAAAGGCTTGCTGATGCGTTCCACCTTGTGTAGTATATTGTCCATTGACAAAAGAAAAAATATCTTCCCCGTAATCGTTGTTATGAGACAAAGCCACTTCAATATCATCTCCCTTTAAATGTATAATAGGATATCTAAGTTCGTCTGGATTAGTTTTTCTTTCAAGTAAGTCTAATAAACCATTTTTACTAACATACTTTTTTTCATTAAATAAAATACTTAAGCCTGCGTTTAAATAACAGTAGTTCCATAATTGTCCATCTATATACTCATTTATATAATGGAAGTTTTTGAACATAGAAGCGTCGGGCGTGAATACCACCAATGTACCATTGGCTTCAGTTGTCTTGGTTTCTTTTGTCTCTTGTATAAGTACTCCTTTTTTAAAGCTGGCCGATCTTTGTTTGCCTTCTCTAAAAGCAGTCACTAAAAAATCTTCACTTAAGGCATTCACTGCTTTTGGTACCATTTGCTTCAGTTGTCTTGGTTTCTTTTGTCTCTTGTATAAGTACTCCTTTTTTAAAGCTGGCCGATCTTTGTTTGCCTTCTCTAAAAGCAGTCACTAAAAAATCTTCACTTAAGGCATTCACCGCCTTGGTACCTACTCCATTTAAACCCACCGATTTTTGGAAGGCCTTGCTATCGTATTTAGCACCCGTATTTATTTTACTTACTACATCCACAATTTTTCCGAGTGGAATACCACGACCATAATCACGAATAGTGACTTCTTTACCCACTATTCCAATTTCAATTTGTTTACCATAGCCCATGGTATGTTCATCGATACAGTTATCAATGACCTCTTTCATCAGTACATAAATACCGTCATCAGGAGCAGAACCATCTCCTAATTTACCAATATACATACCAGGTCTTAATCGTATATGTTCCTTCCAATCTAAAGACCGTATCGAATCTTCGTTGTACTCTGATGGAATCTTAGTTTCTGCCATAATTATCAATGCTTTAGGGGCATAAAAAGGCCCTTGTCTGACTGCAAATCTAATGAGCGTGGTGGTTACCCCAATTTTACTTTTCACCAATTGCCCTAATTATGTGGATAAACGATTATTCTCTTATCTTTAAAGCATCAAAATAGACCCAAAATACCCCATTACCAACCTTTCTCATATCAAACAGAAAGCAGGTGAATTAAACGCTGAAAACGATCAATTTCAGGCATTTCTATCTGGAATAGATACTGAAATTATTGACGGTGAAGCATTTTCTTTGTCTGAACAAATTAGCCCTAAAATAGACTGCACCAGCTGTGGAAACTGCTGTAAAAGCTTAATGGTTAATATTGATGAAGCCGAAGCTTCTAACTTGGCTATTCATTTAGGAAAAACGAGGGAAGAATTTGATGAAGCCTATATTTCTAAAGGGGAGTCGGGTCGAATGGTTATAAACGCCATACCCTGTCATTTTTTAGAGGGCAATAGTTGTTCTGTTTATGAACACCGATTTGCGGGCTGCAAAGAATTTCCTGCCTTTCACATTCCTCAATTAAAGAATAGAATGTTTACCACTTTTATGCACTATGACCGCTGCCCTATAATATTTAATGTGATCGAAAATTTGAAGTTAAATTTACATTTTAAGAAATCGGAAAAATAAACAATGAGCATTCAATTTGGTGTAGATAATTTACTTGCACTTGATCCAAAATGGAAAACTAAAAAGATTGCTTTTTTGACCAATGATGCTGCCACTACTTCTAAAGGTATAGCTAGTAGAAAGGCTTTAATAGAAGCCGGATTTAATATTATACAATTATTTTCACCCGAACATGGCATAAGTACGAAGGGGGCAGATGGACATAAAATTAAAAATCAGGTAGACCTTATTACCAAATTACCTATCATTAGTTTATACAATGAAATAATAGCACCCACTAAAGATGATCTTAAAGGTATTGAGGTATTAGTTTTTGATATACCCGATGCAGGCACGCGTTTCTATACCTATTTATGGACGATGAGTTATTTTATAGAAACGGCTGCTAAATTCAATTTGCCAATATATATATTAGACAGACCCAACCCATTAGGCGGCATGTTTAATTTGGTAGAAGGCCCCATGCTTGATAGTTCACTGAGTAGTTTCATAGGAAGGTTTTCAATTCCTATAAAACATCAATCTAGTTTTGGCGAATTAGCTAAGTATTTTAATGAAAGTCAACATTGGAATGCCGATTTAAAAGTAATTCCTTGTAAAAATTTAAAAAGAGATCATTTATTTTTTGATTGGAATTTTAAATGGGTAAACCCCTCACCTGCACTTCAAAATTTTGAAGCCTGTTTACTCTATCCTGGTTTATGTTTATTTGAAGCTACGAATGTTTCGGTGGGCAGAGGCAGTGACTATAGTTTTGAATGGATTGGCGCTTCTTGGTTTAATATGCCTGCCATTGTAATGGTTTGGCAGAATATTTTAAAAGACGATATTAAAATTGAAGCCCTACGATTAACCATGTTAATCGAGAATGAAATTAAAGATATGAAAGGCATACGTATTAAAGTCATTGCGCCAAATGCATTTAATCCGGTGTTGACAGGGTTGATATTCTTAAAGCTAATTAAGGACATTCACCCACAAGATTTTAAATGGCAACCCTACCCAACGAATGTAAACCCTAGTGGTGCTAATCACTTATCTTTACTATTAGGTATAACAGATGCTGAAAAAATATTTGACCTACCCCTAAAAGATTGGTTAAATAAAGTGGTATCGGCTTTAAAAGTTACACAATGGGAAAAAACAATGCAGCCCTATTTACTTTACGACTAAATCATTAAATGAAAAAAATATTCTTACCTAAACCAATTAGTTGGACAATTTTGACAGGAATATGTTTTTTGATTCTAATGACTCTAATGAGATTAATTTTTGTTTATTTTTTCAGGGCTCCCATATCTTCTCAAAACGATTTAACAGCAGCTTTTATTTTAGGCGCAAGATATGATCTTAGATACGTCTCTATTATTATGATGGTAACTTTATTATTTTCTTTTATAAAACCATTAGACCCTTTCAAAAATAATTTAGGAAAAAAAATTGCCATTACAATTTGGATGTTATTTGTAAGCCTTCTACTCTTTTTTTATACTGCTGATTTTATTCATTATGCCTACGTTCATCAAAGATTAAATGCAAGTATTTTAAGCTATATCGACAACCCGCTTATTTCTTTAGAAATGTTTTGGCAGTCCTATCACGTTATAATTATATTTTTAGCTTTTATTTTGATTGAATTTATTTTATATAAGTTTATTTCTTTTACCTATGCCTTAAGTAATAACTATGAAACAACTAGCCATCGAATTAAAAGTATCCTAATGCAAATAGCATTTTTTATACTATTAATTTATAGCGCTGTTGGAAATATTATATATAAAGGGGGTCAATATCCTTTAAGATGGAGTGATGCCTTCAGTTTAGGAAGTGATTATAAAGCCAATCTGGCCTTGAATCCGATGCAATCTTTTTTCAGCAGTTTAAATTTCAGATCTTCTACTATTGATGAAAATATGATTAAAAATAATTATAGTATCATGGCAAATTACTTATCTATTCCTATAGATAAACAAGATGCGTCGCATTTACAATTTTATAGAGTAAATGCTGTAGTAGAAAATGATACAGTAGCACCAAAGATAAAAAATGTAGTACTAGTTATTTGCGAATCTTTCTCAGCCTACAAAAGCTCTATGATGGGCAACCCCTTAAATACCACACCCTATTTTAATGAAATGAAAAAGCAGGGGGTTTATTTTAATAGGGCCTTTTCTCCTGCGTATGGAACTGCTAGAGGTTTGTGGGCAGTTTTAACAGGCACGCCCGATATATTAGAAGGCAAGACCTCTAGTAGAAATCCATTAGCGGTGGATCAGCATACCATTATATCTGAGTTCAAGAATTTTGAAAAGTATTATTTTTTAGGAGGTAGCACAAGATGGGCAAATATTAAAGGAGTTTTAAATAACAATATTGCAGATCTAAAAATTTTTGAACAAGGCAGTTATCAGTCAACTGAGATTAATGTTTGGGGTATTAGTGACAAGGACTTGTTTATGGAAGCTAATAAAACTTTAAGCAAAAATGTTAAACCATTCTTTGCCATTATTCAAACTGCTGACAACCACCGCCCTTACACCATTCCTGCTGTAGATTTAAAAATATTTATAAAAAAAACAGTACCCAAGGACTCTTTATTAAAATTTGGTTTTGAAAACAATGACGAGTACAATGCTTTCAGGTATACCGACTTCTGTATTGAACAATTTATAGAAGCCGCAAAGAAAGAAAAATATTTCAATGAGACCTTATTTGTATTTATTGGTGACCATGGTATTAAAGGAGATGCAGGAACCATGTTACCTAAATCTTTTACAGAACAAGGTTTAACCAATATGCATGTTCCCTTCTTATTTTATGCACCTTCCATTTTGCAGCCTAAAGAATATGCAATGCCTGTGTCTCAGGTAGATGTTATGCCAAGTATTGCTTCTCTTTGCAATATTCCTTACACCAATACCACCATGGGAAAAAATGTATTTAGTACAGTACAACAAAATAAGAATACTATATTTTTATACGACGATTTTAATCAACAAATTGGAGTGCTTAATAATGAATATTATTATGGTTATCAATTAAAAAATCCTAATAAGCCCATATTTGAAAGTGTCTTACATAATAAAGTCGTTAAAAACGATACTGCACAAAAACAAATGGATATTTTAACAAAGACCATGTATGAAACATCTAAATACATGTTAATACATAATGAAAAACTATCTATTAAAAAGTAGTTTTTATCTATAGAAGAAAATAAGGGGTCTAATATTTATATATAAATTATTATACGCTTTCAGGTACTTCCTTTTTCTCCACTCTTTTAGTACCTGCATATAATTCATATTCTAGTAATCTGCAATCAATGGTGGCATTGTAAAATTCTATTCTTCTACTAGGTTTTAATCTTACCTTTTTAGCCAGTTCTAAATTACCTGTAAATATGTAACCGGTATATCCTTTGCAATTATTTTTAAGAAAATCGCCCATTCTAGCATAAGTGGCTTCCAATTCTAACTCTTCTCCTAAACGCTCTCCATATTCTGGATTAAACATAACTACGGCACCTTCTGTATTGGAGGGAACATTGGTTTGTTCAAAATCACAGTCTTGAAAATAGATTAAGTGGTCTACACCGGCAAGCGTAGCATTGGTCTTTGCAATTTCTGTAGCACGCTTACTAATATCGGAGGCTATAATTTGAAGTCCTGGTATTTTTATAATTTGTTCTTTTAATTTTATATTTTCTAGCTCGTACATTTCTTTTTGATAACCAAGAATATGCATAAAGGCATATTGGGTTCTTAATAAACCTGGAACACGATTAGTGGCAATAAGGGCTGCTTCAATAGCCAAGGTACCAGAACCACACATTGGATTTACAAAGGCACCTTTTCTATCCCATTTGGTAGAAAGTATGGTAGCTGCTGCTAAGGCTTCTAACATGGGAGCAGTACCAGGTAATTTTCGGTATCCATGTTTAGCTAATGTTTCACCAGAAGTATCTAAAAAAACTTCAGCTTCATCATTTTTCCAAAATAAATAAACCACTGCACCTGCTAAATCAGAACCAGTGGATGGTCTTTGTTGAGTAACTTCTCGCATTCTATCTACTATTGCGTCCTTTACTCTTAAATTCGCAAAAAGATTCGTGGATATTGTTGGATGAAATACATTACTAGTAACAGAAAAATAACCCGTTGGAGATATCACCTTTTCCCAAGCAATATTTACTAGATTATTATAAAGCTCGTTGGGGTCATTACAAATGAATGACTTCATAGAATACATTACCTGACTAGCGCATCTTAAATTTAAATTCAACTTAATACAATCTTGAACCGTACCTGTTAATTCCACCCCTGTTTGAAAAACTCTATCGGGTGTAAAACCTAAGGCTACTACTTCTTTATTCAAAGCGGGTGCTAACCATTTATGACAGGTGATGATAATTTTATTGGGCGTAGTAAAAACTTGCATAAAACGAAGGTATTTTAAAAAAAAGCAAAAGGGCTTCAATTGCTTGAAACCCTTTCTGATATTATGTGGGGGCACACGGGTTCGAACCGCGGACCCTCTGCTTGTAAGGCAGATGCTCTAAACCAACTGAGCTATGCCCCCTTTTGAGGACTGCAAAAATAAGGTTCAGAAGGGAAATACCCAAATAAATGGTGATTTAATTTAATTGTACAGCAGGAAGCCTAGTAGATTGACTATCATAAATAAAAAGCTCCACTATTTCATAGTTCCAGTACTTACTTAAAGGCGATTTATCCAAGATATCTTTAACTTCTTTTTTGGTATTGGCATTTATCGTAATCCATGAATTTTGTACTTCCATGCTTACAGCATAAGTATCTATAATACCCTTATTCAATAAATAATTGATATAAGTACGATGAGGTGGTACTAAAGACATAAAGTCCTCATCCATTTCAAAAGATATAATAGCTTGGAATTTTTTCATGATCTATATAAACTTATATTAAACTTTTACTAAGGTACATTAAGTATTGAAAAATAAAAATGATTTTTATGAAATACGATAATACCCAATTCTTCCACCCCCACCTGCTAAAAAAACTGCTTTTGTAGTAGGTTGTTTACGAACTACATGGAAGCTTTCAGTTGATATTAAATCCCAATTTTTACCTTTGTTCATTGAAATATCTACTCCCGATGTACCGCATGCTATTAAAATGGTATTAGTAATATATTCAACCCCAGATCTATATCCATTAGGTAAACCAGCAAGCTCATCTATTTTCCAATAAGGTATTTTTTCAGACTGCCATTTTTGATTGGAATTTGGCTTTATAAATAATTTCAATCCCACTGCATTTTGTAAACGACTGGTATCTTTCATAAAATCGCCTCCTACTATCATTATATTATTTCCATTGGGAGAAATGGCCATACTATTGGCGCCCGTAGATGTTCCGCCTTGAATGATAGGAATATCTAAGGCTTCTCCATTTATCCATAATCTTGATCTTAGTCCTCCTGAAACTAAAAAATCTTCTTTACTAAGTTGTGCAATATTAGAACCACTTGATGCAAAAAAAGCTTCCCCTTTTTCTAATGGCGTTTTAAAATAAGAAGAAGGAATTTCATTCCAATGTTCTCCTTTATCTACTGTGCTTAATAAAAATATATGATTACTAATTGGATCTCCTACTACTAAACCATTAGAGGCATCTTTAAAATGAATGGCATCTAAAAACATAAGGGTATCGGTATTTTCATATACTTTATACCAAGAAGTTCCGCCATCTTTTGTTTTTAATATTATAGCAGGTTCGGCTACAGCAACTATGATAGCCTCTTTTTCATCCCAAGCATGAATGGATCTAAAATCTCTGGTCTCATAGCCTTTAACTTGCATCCATTCAAAATCGGTTCCGCCATTTACCGATCTAGCAATACTTCCTTTAGATCCACTAGCCCAAATAGTATTTAGATTGGGTACAGCTAAAGCTCTAATACTTACTCCTTTTTTCTGAGTAAGTATTTTTATGGAATTATTACCCGAATTTTGCGCAAAGCTATTTTGATATAAAATCAAAATAGCAAATAAAGCAATGAAGGCTTTTTTCATACGAATGTTGTTTAATGACTTAAAGATACGATATGATACCTTATTGGATGAGTAGAACACAATTAATGTTAGGTGACGAAAAGGTGGAAAAATTAATGAGCAGAAATGTACTTATTATTGGGCTTGGTGGCGTGGGAGGTATTTGTGCAGAAATGATTGTGAGAGCCGGCATTGGAAAAATGACTATTGTTGACAATGACACTATTGATGCTAGTAATATTAATAGACAAATTCCAGCGCTTCATTCCACGATCAAAAAATCAAAAGCGCAGGTTTTGGCTGCAAGATTATTGGATATTAATCCCCTTCTAGGATTGACAATAGTAGAAGCATTTGTGGAAGACGAAACAATCATTGCTTTAATTGAAAAAGAGCCCTGGCATTATGTGGTAGATTGTATTGATACTTTATCTGCTAAAGTAGATTTAATAAAAGGATGTATGGATAGAAAATTAAATATTGTAAGTTCAATGGGTGCGGGTGGAAAACTAGATCCTTCTCAAATTAAAGTCACCGACTTATCCAAAACCTATGAATGTAATTTAGCGCGTTATGTTAGAAAGCGTTTACAAGCACTAGGAATTAAAAAAGGCTTAAAAGTGGTGTTTAGTTCTGAAAAGCCCGACCAATCTCGTATCATTGAAACGGAGAATGCATATCCCAAGAAGTCCATTATTGGAACTTTAAGCTATATGCCTGCTATTTTTGGCTGTACGGTGGCCTCAGTTGTGATTAGAGATTTAATGGCAATAGATTGATTTATAGCCCCATTTTCTTTGAAATCAGGCTTATTTTTCATTAAATTTGCAGCCTAAGAAAACAAGAGGTTCGGTAGCTCAGCTGGATAGAGCGTCATCCTTCTAAGATGAGGGCCATTGGTTCGAATCCAATCCGAATCACAATAATTTAATAACTCATTGTAATTCAATGAGTTATTTTTTTTATAAATACTCTTCACAAACAGAAGATAGTATTGACTTATCTATGTCCTATTTAATTTAATTTTAGAAAAAATATCAAATGAGAATAGGAATTTTATATCTATGCTTATTATTAGTAAGTGTAAATACAAAGGCACAAATTGGATCAGGTAGCAGCTCTAACCCAGAGATATCGGTGTTTATGTCTACCGATATGCCTATTACAATGGATAGGAATAATGTGATAGACAAATTTGGTAATAGAAGCCCTTACAATAACAATATTAAAGGAAGTCCATTTTTAAATGACGAATGGCTAAATGGTGCCATTTATGGATTAGACCTTAAAAAATTGGCGCAGGTAAAAATTAGGTTAAATACGAATGGCAACGAAGTTCATTTTTTAGATATGAAAAATGTTGAATTGGTTGTAGATAAGTCCAAGATTAAAAAAGTAGCTATTTTTGATGAGTCAAGTTCAGATTCAATTTATTTTGAAAATGGATTTACAGATACCAAAGCGGAGCTTTCTAATTCCACTTTAGTGCAAGTGTTAAATAAGGGGGAAGTATTATTATTAAAAAAACATACGAATAATGTAGTAAAAAAAGATTCCTTATTTGGTGCTATCAATGTATATTATTTTGCGCCTACTTTTGATTATTTTTTAAAAAATGAAAAGAACATTATTCAAAAACTAAAAAAAAATGATATAAATACATTGTCTGCTATACTTCCCAATAAGGAGATAATTATAAATTACCTGACGCAGAAAAAAAAGATAAAAACAGAAAAAGAAATCATCGAATTCTTAAACTTTTACAATTTAAATAATATAAAAACAAGTAACTAAATTAAAAAATTAAGCATGAAAAAAATTATCTTCTTATTAATATTAACTATTCTAGGAGCATCTTCGATTAAATTAAACGCACAAACCAACGAAGTTAAACATAAAGTAGTTGTTCAATTAAATACAGCCGATACGGCTGCCTGGTCTTCTACTATTGGTAATATTAAAAATTTACAAAAATTATGGCCAGGTAATCTGGTAGTAGAAGTAGTGATACATGGAAAAGCATTAGGTTTATTAGTAGCTACTAAAACACATTTAGCCAGTGAAGTCATTGAGTTATCTAAAGCCAATGTGCAGTTTTTAGCCTGCGAGAATTCAATGCGTAAGTATCATATAGATAAAAGTGAATTACTTACAATAGCAAATACTATTCCTTCAGGCGTTGCAGAACTGATATTAAAACAAGAAGCAGGCTGGTCTTATTTAAAAGCGGGTGTAAATTAATATTGCTTTTAAAAATCTACTATGCGTCGACGTATTATTTATAGTTTCTTATTTTTAGCTACATTGGTTTCTGCCTATTATAGTTTTCGTAGGAATGCTAAAGAACTAGAAACGACTATGCTTACTAGAATAGAAGGTATGGACACCTCTGCCTGGGTGGGTTCCTCACTTTATCAAATTCCTGTGGAAACAGAAAGTGGAAATTTAATTCGTTATGGATATGAATTAATTGCACATACGGCAAAATACTTAGGCCCTAAAGGATCAGTGCAACAAACTACCAATGGAATGAATTGTCAGAACTGCCATTTAGAAGCGGGTACTAAACCCTGGGGATTAAATTATGGTTCGGTATTTTCAACTTATCCAAAGTTTAGAGAAAGATCGGGCAGTTTAGAAACAATTTACAAAAGAGTAAACGATTGTATGGAGCGAAGTTTAAATGGCAAAGCATTAGATACGAATTCAAAAGAAATGAAAGCTATTTATGCCTATATCAAATGGTTGGGTAATGACGTAGCTAAAGGGAAAAAAGTCAGAGGATCGGGTATTGAAATTTTACCCTACTTAAAAACTGCAGCAAGTATTACAGAAGGAAAAATTTCCTATGTACAAAATTGTCAAAGCTGTCATGGAGCCAATGGTGAAGGTGTAATGGATAGTACCGGTAATATGTATTTATACCCTCCTGT
>Ga0209443_1001385_pt1 | contig 15321 bp, 11 predicted proteins | sample LauGreBMM110DCMD_2_FD_187571 | JGI IMG/M metagenome (GOLD analysis project Ga0209443, IMG submission 187571) | Freshwater lake microbial communities from Lake Michigan, USA - Su13.BD.MM110.DCMD (SPAdes) (version 2) | ecosystem: Environmental > Aquatic > Freshwater > Lake | place: Lake Michigan... | reverse complement strand
CTGGCGCCGAGAACCAATACACCGTGCCCAGCGATCTCCATGGAATTGCCGAGAACTACCGGTTCTAAGCCTTGCAGGTCAGACCATGTACTGCCGCGCAACGCTGTCGGAACGTTATAGGTTACCGCTGCTGCGCGCGTATTGATTAGGACGAGTACTCGATCGCCGTCAAGCTGGCGCTCAAAAGCCAAAATATTCGGGTGGGAATAAGGCTTGAGCGAACCGTAGCGAAGGGCTTCGTGCTTTAGGCGCAAGGCAAAAAGAGCTCCAAATCGCTCCTGTAAACCCGGATTAGCCGACCAGTTGACGGGGTCTTTGGCAAAAAAACTCTGGGTTCCAGTCACGCCGACCTCTTGACCGGTGTACATAAGGGGAACCCCGCCCATCAGCACCGCAGCCGCCTGGGCGGCAAACGACGCCTCTACCCCACCAAACATCGTCACTGGAGTGGCCTCCCACGCCGACTGGTCGTGGTTGGTCGCAAAGCGAAGGCGGATCGCGGGCGAAGCATTGGCCTCAGCGGTACTCGCCGTAAACAAATTGGTCACGGGGGCTTGGGCTGTTCCAAACACTTGCTGCAGCTGGTAGTTCCAGGTCCATCCGTAAATCAAGGGCATTCCAGCCGCATAGTGGTCCGTGCGCTCGCCCTCGGTTAAAAACAGCAGCTTGCGGTCCGTGATTCCCTTGAGGCTGTCCATTGCGGACTTCCAAAACGCAAACGGAACGTAGTCCGCCGCATCAAAGCGGAATCCGTCGATTCCCACGTCTAAAACCCAGAACTTCATCTCGTCAATCATGGCGGCGTGCAGCGCGGGGTTTGCGTAGTTCAGGTCGGCGACATCCTGCCAATTGGTTCCGGCCGGATGAATGATGCTGCCCGCTGCATTGGTCGTGTACCACTCGGGGTGCGCTGTGAGCCAAGGGTGATCCCAGGCGGTGTGGTTGGCAACCCAATCAATGATGACCGACATTTTGCGTTCGTGGGCCTCGGCGATCAGCGTTTTGAGGTCATGCATACTCCCAAACTCGGGATCAATGGACTGGTAGTCAGCCACACAATAGGGCGAGCCGATGGCTTTTAACTGCCCCATCTTGAACACTGGCATCAACCATATCGTATTCACATTCAGCGACTTGATTCGGTCAAGGTCGGCGGTAATTCCTGTGATGTTGCCCGAGGCCGAGTGGGCACGCGGGTTCACTTCATAGAGCAAGAGGTCTTGAGGGTCTACCACGTCGGTCAGCGAATTCCAGGGTTGGGGTTTGGGGTCGGGGCGGCAGGAATAAGCACTAGCGAGTGCGGTAAGGGCAAGAATTCCAGGTAAGATATTAACGTAGCGCAAGGGTGTAAAATTATGATTCAATGTAAGCTTGCTTGCAGGTTAAATAGTGAACGTTGCCTTTAAAGCCATAAAAAAAGGCGCTCCTTTCGGAACGCCCCTAATAAATACTTAAACTATCCTTAGTTCTTGCTGACGCGCATCGTGCGGCTGCCTTCTTCTGAAGTCATGCCTACCATGTACACTCCGTTGGCAAAGTTGCTTAGGTCGATCGACAGCGCATCCACGCCCTCGCTCCACTTGGCAACCGTCAGCACCTTGCCCTGAAGGTCAAGAACACTAACCTCTACCTCCGTAGCGGCATCCATGCGGACTAAGTTGAACTGGCCGCGAGTTGGGTTCGGGAACAAGCTCACGTTCTGAAGCGACTCGCCTAAGCCTGCCGCGCAATCGGTACACTTACCGAAACATACCGGAGACAGCGTGCTGTCGCCGTAGGCAAACGAAGCACCGCGGTTGAAGGTGGTTGGTACCACACAAGCCGATGGAACACTCTCGTCAGATCCCCATGCGTTGCCGTTGATGAACTTGTACTGAATGCTGCTGTTGGCAGGTACCGTAACCGTCTTCTCATAGATTCCGTCGTTGTTGGCATCGAGCATTTCGGTAGCTCCTGGGAGCCATCCCTGGAAGTCGCCCGCAACGTGGATGCCGTCTGCACTGATTGCGTTGTTCGCCTTCTCCCATGCCATGTTCACCTTCAAGGTTACGTCTACGTCGCAAGCGGTACACTGAGACCAGCAGACCACATTCAATACCGTGTCGGTAGCAGGAACTACTAGCACACGGTTAGTGTAGGTAGCGTTTCCGTTGGTACACGATGCAGCGGGGTTGTTCTGCTCCTGAATAGTCCAGGCATCGGCAGAGAACTTGTACTCCTGAGTCGATCCAATAGGTAATGGCAGCGTAGTAGTCCAGATTCCGTCGCCGTTAGCGTCCGTCAAAGGATTACAGTTACCACACCAGTTGTTCCACAGACCATTGACCTCTGGAGTCGTGAACGCCTGAGTGACTTGGTTCATGTCCACATTAAAGGTTACATTTTTCGTCGCTGGAGGCGGTGGGGTAAAGGCAAAGGTGCGGCCTGCAATAATTCCATCTACGATTACGTTTTGGCCAGCGGCATATTGACGCAGTGCGATACCTTGTACCGCGGTAAGATCGGCAGCCGTTCCCGTGAGTGGGCCAATGGTAGGAACAGCGGGTAGTGAGGCAATACTGCTTCCGTCTGCAAGGACCCAAAGGCTAACCTCATCATTGGCCGCACCTGCGACGCACTTGTAGCGAACTACAACCAAGTAGGTAGTGCCAATGGTCAAGTTGGATGTCGTATCGCCCGTAATGGTGCTGTTATTAAATGCTAAGCCAAGCTTGAATTGAGTTGCAGGATTCGTTCCAGGCAAAACAAAGGTTCGCGCACGAAAGGAAGTGGTAATTGACGTGTAGTTTGGAGTTGCTATATTGCTATACTCCGCATAGTGAAAGAAGTAGCCGTTAATCACGGTACCATTGGCTTTCACTAAAAACGAAGTATACACTGAGCCAGTATCCACATTTGCGGAGAAGGGCTTGTTTACATCCTGGCCGGTATTCAAAACTCCGCCAGCGTTACCTACTCCCGAACCTGGGTAGGCGGTTTGTGTCAAACTCAAGCCTGGACTAACCACAACCTGTGGACTTGTCGAAGCCGCACTGTGTGCATACCAACCGAGGTTGGTCAACGGAGCATTGGCCGTATCGTTAAAATGCTCGACAAGGAGCGGATTTTGCGCATAACCGGCTAAAGCCCCGGCCACCGCAAGTAGGAGTAATGGTTTTTTCATGGTGGAAAATTAGGATATTAAAAACAAAATTAAGAAATAAGAAAGAAGCTAAAAGCGCATTTGAAGTGCTGCAACCCACGAATTCTCCGCAGGCGACGAAGCAAACTCTAGGCTGCGGTAGCCGGCAAAAATTTTCACATTGTGTTCCACTACATAGCGATTGATCCCGACAAATGTTTCAACCTGATCGGTGGTGAGGCTTGCTGAATACGATCCAAATTCAGAAAGCACAAGGCTTCGGCGGACTACGGCGGCCCAGCGCGAAGGATGCACGTACTCAACTTGCGCTAAAAAGGAACGGCCAAGGTTGAGGTATCCGCTGATTTCTTGCGGACGCAGCAAACTGGAGGCAGATGGCGTGCGCTGTAAGCCTTGAAGCCCTGTGGCGGTGGCCACGGTAGTTTGGCCGTAAAGGGACCAGCCCCTGTGCATGGCAAGAACGTCAGCGGTCCACTTGCGGTAGTCGGGATACGCGGATTCCGCACCTCTAAACATTTGAAATGTTCCATGCCCCTCCCCTATGGCGTCACTTGCTCCGCGGTTGTAGGACCCCGATATACCCCAAAGTACCCGAGATTTTCGGTCAAACGAAGCCAACTGCAAAACGCGGTTGTCAGGCATTGGCTCTCCCAGGCCTGCTTCAAGCCGACCCGAATACTTCAAGCCGCCAAGATCCACATCGCGAGAATCCACACCAAATGAGTTGCGTCCATCACCCGATGTAACCTGGGCAAAAACCCCCAATGACCAGCGGTCGCGAACCCATCGGTGGTCCATCAACAACCCCGCCTCGCGGCCTGAACGCGCAAATGCCTGAGACGCGATGCTCCGCCAAGGAAGGGACTGTACGTCTTCGTACACCAGCATTTCAAGGCCGTTGCTTACGTTCTGCATCTGACCAAGGGTGATCCTGCTACTCCACTTGGTTTTAAAGCGAACCCATGCATCGAGCAGCGGCGTAGGTTCCGCAAAATTCATTTGAACAAAAAACTCCGCAGATTCGGGCTTTGAAGAGCCTTGCAAGCGCATAAATCCCAGTGAGGGGTATGCTGCAAAGGAGGGAGATGGCGCACTGGACCCCACCGTCAAGAGCTGCACACTGCCACCCATCGACATGCGGTACAGACCGTCAGCTGACTGCGCACTTAATCCGTTGCCAGGTCTAAAGTCCAAATTGCCTTGAGCCCAACCGCTAAGGCTTGCTGCAGCCGCAGCACAGGTTAAGAGGGTATTAATTCGTTTCATAAATAGCATAGTAAGGAAGTTGTTTGCCGCGCACAGCGATGATTAATCCGTTGCTAACCATGCTGTTGTCAAGTTCTGGCTCTAAAAGTTCTAGCAAAAGACGAGCGTGGCGTTGGTCCATTGAAAGCACTACGAAACGGCCCGTCAAGTGGGTAGCAACCTGCGAACACTGGACCTTTTGGGTCCGCTGGTTGTTCGCCCCCAAGCCCTCGGTTCGTTGCGTTACCTCATAGGCCATGGCTGGTTGATTGACCAAATCGCGGATTTCGTGGCCCAGCAGTCCAGAATTCCAAAGAGCTGCTGGAAGTTGGTCGTCGCGCAGCGCGTAGAACTTAGGCTTCGAACGCCGAATCACCGGCTTCATCTGGCTGTAGTTCCGCGTTGCAAAGTCAAACGAAGCGGTATCGCGGGCCGCAAGATCGATGAACATATAACGGCGCTGTTCTATAGGCTGGCTATAGGAAATAACCGGACCAAGCGGGTCTGCATGTGCTGACGCAAGCACCGCCCGCAGTCGCTCGGGATCAGCCGCCGCTTTCTCAATGTATTGCATACCAATAACAGCCATGGAATGCACGCGGCGCTTTAAGGCACTGCGCCCCTGACCTACTCCTCGGGTTTCGATTAGGGCGCTCACGCAATTGTGGAGCGCATAATTCGTAGCCGTGGACCTCGAACTGGCGGAGCCAAGCCGCATTCGCATAGTCCCCTCGTGGTCCTCTGGCACAAAGTAGGCATGCGTGCGGTACCCCCATCCTGCTGCCGCGGCGCCGGCCGCTTTAACGTAGTCAGCGATCTCGGCTCGGAGCACCTCAGGCACGTTAAGGTTCGACGAACCCAGAAACATGTTGTCGTAATACGCGGTAACTCCGCGGGAACTGATTTCAGTAAAATCACTCCGGTACGGACGGTACTCGTGAAAATCAAGTGCGACTTCGGGTTCGAAATCCTCAAAGAGCCTCATAAGCTGCACATTCTCTTGACCTTGGCGCATCATCAAGTCGCGATTCAAGTCCAATCCTGAAGCAGACTGGCGCATGGCACGAGCATAACCGTCGGGATTCGCAATTGGAACCACCAATAACTCCACCCGATTGGCTAAATCGGTATTTTTAAGAACTTCTTCGACCAACAGCATGACTCCGTCTGGAGTAGCTTGCTCGTCGCCGTGCAGTGCCCCCTGTATCCAAATGCGCACCGGACTTGACACGGGTTGCGGTCCCAAAACGCGGTAGGCCGAAATCGCGCGGCCTTTGGGACTGGTTCCCACGCGCACCGCATGCACTGTTGACGGGGCTACCTGGGCTGAAAGGTCCGAAAACCATTTCTCGACCTCTTCTTCTGTTGAAAAACCTTGGGTTTTTAGCAAAGCCGGTGTGCGCACCTCCACATCCGGATCGGGAAAAAACACCGATCCAAAACTCCCGTCGGGCCCCGAGGATGTACCCGAAACCGCCAGCAAGCCGAGCGCGACTGCAACCCACCTCATAGTACGAACGTGGTGCACCAGAGAAGCGTCCATTCGGGCGCGGTTAGAAATTGATTTTGGTAGTTTCGAGCGTCAGGACCGACTGAATTCCAGGTCGCAGATACTTGGTGCTTAAGTCCGTACCATCTTGAAGAATACCTAGTTAGCCCTAACGTAAGGTACTGAGGCCGGTCATAAAAGGCTCCGTTCCGCAAAAAAGAGTAATCTGCGGGATTTAGCTGCGTCGCCCGCAGGTCTACCGACCAGTTTGAAGGCAGCACATAACCTGCCTGCGCATTGAATCCGCTCCCAGTCATTATGCGGTTGCGCACATAGGCTGACACGTCGTTAACCCCGTCAATTTCGAACGACGAAGCCACTGAGCCGTCGTTCCGAACGCGGTACGCAATTCCCTCTGGAACATAGGCTTGCGCTTGAATCCATTCAACCAGTAGCGAAAAGCCGCGGTACTTCAGCAAACCGTCAATTCCCACCTGCGCGTAATTCGGCAAAAGCGGATTCAAATCAGCATCGAGGTACATTATGGCACCTTGCTCGCGTCCGCGCCGGCTGCTCATTCCTTGGTTGTAGTTGGCGTAGGCGCCAAATATGATCTTAGGCGTTCGCTCGCGCACCAAATCAGCCTGGCGAAACTGCCCAAAACGGGTAAATAACCCATTGGGAATCCAGTCCAAACGAGCAGAATACTTGAGACCGCCCAAGTCGCGTCCAAAAGGGCTGGCTCCATCTCCCGTTGTAATGGCTGCCGCAGGACGCAGAAACTGCTTGCCAGTGAGGCGAATGCGGCCATCATAAAATAGGCCCATTTCGGCAATTGTGGCAAAAGCCGACGACACCCGACTTCGCTCGACGAGCTGAAGAGTTCCGGAATTCATTTGCATTTCACGGGGGCCCGCGGGATTGCCCCTCTGGCCTAAAGTGAGCCGATGCTCCGGACTTAAGCGGTAGCCAACAAACGACTGAAACAGCATTATTCCCTGCGAATCATCAAGTTCTGACGTACCAGACAGGTCCACTGTCAAGCGGTAGTAAAATTTCGAATTGCGATGGTCCCCAGCCAACCGAATTCGGGCGCGGCGCAGGCGGGTGCGAACGGTGGTCTCAGAAAATAACGGACTTGAACCGAACTTCCACTCGGCGTGGGGTTGAATCAGCGCCGTGATTTCACCCTTCAGCGGACCTGATTGGTAGCTCCAACCCTCACCGAGTTGGTAATTCTGGACGCTGGAAGTCAAATCGTCTTCCCAGTCTTGGGCCGACGCAATCGCAGGCACCAGAAGGGCGCCAATTAAAATTTGAGCGCGCATACACTGGGGTTTTGGTAGTTCCACGATCCGCGGGCCATCACTGCTCCGAGGTTCCATTCCGCGTCAAAGAGGCAGAAGTCGGCATCGGCGCCCACCGCAATGCGCCCTTTGTGGACAAGTCCCAAATTTCGCGCGGGGCTGGTGGTGACGGGCTTAAGTGCTACATCGGGCTTCACGCTGCCTTCGCGAACGAGGGACTGAAACGCGTGCAGGTTGGCCGCAATGGGGGCCGGCCGGGTGCCTATGACCTGTCCAGAGGCGTCCTTGCGGTCAAGACCCGCGTGGCCGTCGGTCGAGAACGTGATGAGGTCAGGGTTCACCCCGGCCTCGAGCGCCCGCAAGACCGCGAGGTGCGGCTCAGTGTACTTCGATGCTCCGGTGGTGATATCAATGCTGCCACCCCGCAGCGCAAATTCAATGGCTTGCGTAAAGAGCGACTCCGTGCGCGCCACATGGGTAGGTGAAAGGTGCTGGATCGGCGCTTCAAAGTGGTCAAGCATTTCAAACAGCACATCCATTTGCGAAGCGGCTCCACCCAAGTGAAAATGCAGAATGCCCTTTTTGCCGGACACCATTCCGCCCACCACGACCTCACGCACACGGCGCATCAGTTCGGTAGCGGTCGGATAACTTGAACGAATGTCGCTGATGGCGATTTTGCAGCCCAGCACCGGCTGAATAAACACCATATCACCCTGAATTGAACCGGTGATGTGCTTGGGGTCCATGCCATAGTATCCGGTGTACATGTAGGCGCTCATGCCCTGCTCGTTGAGGCCCTGAACCTTGGCGTAGAGTGCTTCAATGGAACGGGTTGCACCGTCGGTTCCGAGCAAGCCTACTACCGTGGTGCTTCCGACCGCAAGCAATTCTTCGGCCGAAACTTCGCTCGTCAGCGAGGCAAAACCGCGCTTACCGCCCGCTCCCGCCACGTGGATGTGCTGGTCAATCAATCCGGGCGTGAGGTTGGCACCCTGAAGATCTACCGACTGCAGGCCCGGAATACGCACGTCGAGCTTGGGTCCCAGCGCGGCCACGCGGCCGCCCGCCACCAAAATATCGGCGATTCCGAGGGGTGCGGGGTCCCAAATCTGGGCGTTTTGAATCAGGTACATCATGATTTAAGCGAAAAGTTGAAGAATTATCATGAGCAGCAGGCTTCCGACAACCGGAATGGCGTTCCGCTTGGCGAGGTCCATGGGGCTGACCTTAGCGAGCGCTGCCACTGCCAAGAGCACTCCCGAAATGGGCGAAACGGTGCGGCCCAAAGAGGCCGCTAGGTTCATGGGTAGTAAAATCCGCACCGCCGACAGGCCAAAACGCTCCGCCACGGCAGGAATTAAAGGCGAAAACGAAAAAAATGCGGCATTCCCCGACCCCATCAGGATCGACGCCAAGAAAATCAGCAGCACAAAGGCAATGATTACCAACGATTCCGTAGCGCCAAGCGAATGGATGGCCGACAGCATCGAATCCATGAATCCGAGCGCGATCAAGCCGTCTGCAAAGACCTCAGACACCAAAACCAGCGTGACCACGGTCGTGAAAATGTCGCCCATGCCCTTCCAAAACACCGTAATGGAATTCACGGCGTCGCGAAGGTTGCGCGTAGACAGGGTGTTCACGCCCCAGGCTATACCGAACGACATAAACATTGACGCGGTCGTGGTCAACGTGAACCTCGAACCCCAGGCCTCCGTGGTCAGGTAGCTGCCGACCATGAGTAAAATAGGGAGCACGGGCACCACAGCGTAGTACCAGGGCTTCACGGCCTTTAATTCCGCCTCAGGCAAAGCAACGGGTGCAGCAACCACCCATTGGCGGTCAAACAACCAATTGCTCAAACCGTAGAGTACCGCAAAGGCCACCATCAAGGGCATGGCGAGCAGCAACTGGTGGACTACCACGTAATCCACCACCGAGATTCCGGCCACCTTGGCCGCCGCCGCAGTCAGGGCCGAAGCGGGCCCAATGCCAAATGCCGTGGTGCCGGTGATTACCGAAGCAGCCGTGAGGGGCCTAACCCCCAAGCGCAGCATGACCGGGTAGGCCGAGGCCATCAGGAAGACGGCTAGGCCCGCCGCCGAGGTGATGCAAATAAAAATCAGCTGCCCCAGGGGTATCAAGGCCAAAACCAGCACGTTGGGAGGCAACTTCAAGCGTTCCAGCGCTCGCATGGCGCGAACTACCAAGGACTCCGAAGCCCCAATGTAGTCGGCGTAGGCAACGAAGCCTCCGATACTCATGATCATTAAGCCCACCCCGCTAAGGCTCGACGCAAAGGAATCAACAATGGCCGAAAGCAGCGGAATCCCCTCACGCAACGCGGCACTCTGTGGCGTACCCAGCGCCAAGGCGGCTAGCATCAACAGTACCGCGGCCACAAAGAGCACGGACTGTGCATGCCACTGGCGGTACAGCGACCAGGCCGTAAGCGAAACGAGGATAAGTAGAACCAGCAGGGCCATGGGTCCGAATTAGAAGGGGCTGCCGTCGAGGCGGGTTCCGGGCGAAAAAAGCAGGGTTCCGCTGCCAACCGTACTTTGCTGCACGAATTCCCCGGTGATGTCGGGGCTGCGCGTGAACGACTCGTTGGGATTGTCCGAATACGGCGTCACGTCAAAACTCAGCATTACGGAATCTTGGGCGTCGGTAATCGTCAGCATGTCGCCGGCATTGTTAAGGTTCATGGCTCCGGTCGTCGTGGTCTGCACCAGAGCAGCACCAAAGGACCCCGTAGGGGTTCCACCACCAAAGAGCAATAAGGCTTTGCCGCTCGGAATCACCGAACCGGCCGGAAACACATGGCGGGGCGTAGCCGAAGACAGGGCGCTGGCGTCATAAACCTTCCAGCCGCTAACGTCGAGCGGTTGGTTGCCCGTATTGATCAATTCAATGAACTCGTCCTCGTCCTGCACGTAAACTCCGTCGCCGTTGGCGTCGCCAAGCAAGCCCGAATTCGATGGGTCGTAGAGCACCTCGTTAATCACGACTGATGGACCCGATTGGTCGTCGTCGTCAATGGTGAACGACGCGACGCTGTTGACGTCCGCGAGGGCATTCGTCACCCCCGCCATGCGGACCTCGACAAATTCGCTGCCCTCGACGTCACTGTCGTCGGTACCCGTGACGGTCACGGATCCGCTGAGGCTGCCCGCCGGAATCACCACTGTCGTACCCGACACCTGGTAATCGTCCACCGTCGCCGAGCCGCTGAACTCTAAATCCACCGTCACCACCGTGGACGCCGCCGCGTCCAGCGTAACTACCAAGTCAAGGCTGCCGCCGGATTCCGAAATGACTGAGGAGGTCGCTTGAACCTGCGCCATCGGGACGAGCTCCACGTCGTTCGTCGTGCACGAGGCGGCGAGCAGTCCACTGACAATAAAAAGACTACGGTTAATAAGTGACATAGTGTGAAGGGTTTGAAATGTAAAAATCCAATGGAATCCGCATTGAAAACAGGCCAATTTAAACTAATTTAACAGTCCAGTACTTCTGCCCTTGAACCTGCTCATCATCGCCCGCGCTTTTGCCGAACGCACCCAGCAGGGTTTAGCTAAGAATCAGAAGTTCAGCGTCCTGATGCACGTCCTTGTCGAGCTCATCGATTCGGGCATGCTTCCCGAAGATAGTGACTTGCCGCCGACCCGAAAGCTGAGTACGTCCCTCGGGCTGGCTCGGGCCACGGTTGCCAAGGCCTACGAGCACCTGCTCTTTTTGGGCAAAGCCCAAAGTCGCCAGGGCGCACGAGTCTGGGTGGCGAGCATCCCCTTTAGAAGTTCCGAGCCGCGCAACGAATCGTTTACAACAGATCCGCCGAAACTTTCAGAGCTCGGCAAGGCGTTCTTGGCGCAGAGCCCCGACGTCCGCAGCGCGGGTTCGAGCTCCCACCCTTTGCAACCCGGAATTCCGCCTTTAGACCTCTTTCCGGTCAACCAGTGGCGCAGCTTGACCAACGACTATTGGCGCGACGTGCGCGTTTCGGGACTCACTTATTCTAGCAGCGCAGGCCAACAAGTCCTTAAGCAAACGCTGGCACAGATGCTTTACAGCGAGCGCGGAATTCGCTGCGAACCCGACCAAATCGCTGTAGTCTCGGGGTCGGTACAGTCACTCTTTCTTGTGGGAAGCCTCTTGCTCAATCCGGGCGACCCCGTGGCCCTAGAAAACCCCACCTTCCCGAATGTTCACCGGATTTTTAGCGGACTCCGGGCCGATAAAATTGAGCTGTCGCCCCAAGAGGGTTCGTCAATTGGGCTCGCTAAACTGGGCCACGTGGCCATTGGCGCGGCCTACCCCCTGGGCAGGGCAGTCAGCGTGGCGCGGCGTACCGAATTGGCCGAAGACTTAGCTCGCCAAGGAGGCTATTTAATCGAAAACGACTACGAGCACGCCCTAGGGAATCAAGCCTCCACGAGCTTACTGGCGCACGATCCCTACTGCAACGTAATCTACCTCAGCACGTTCAACCGAGTGCTCCACCCGTCCATTCGCATTGGATTTATGGTACTACCGCACGAACTCGTTCGACCCATGCACGCCCTGATGGGTCAGTCGCACCGCTTCGTTTCAACCAGCGCCCAGACCGTGCTGCACGAATTTATTCAAGCGGGCCATTGGCAGCAGCACGCCAAACTGCTGCACCGAGCCCTTACTGCCCGCAAAGCAGCCCTAAGCGAAGCCGTCGCCGCGCACATTCCCTCAAAATGGACGCTTCAACTCGCCGAAGGAGCTCAGCACGCCTGCCTTTTGCCGCCGCCCGACGTGGCCTTGGGTCCGAGACTGAGCGAACACTTTGCGCAGCGCGGAATCCACCCCCACCTGCTCGATGACCATTACTGGACCGGAACCCCGCAATCGGGCCTAGTCCTGGGCGCCGGCAGCGTCCACGAAGCGCAAATGAACCATTGGATTAGCGTTTTGTCGGATTTAGTTTTGCCCAAGACCTTCCCTAAATTGGACTTTAGAAAATAACAAAATTGGACTGCACAAAAACTTCGAATAACGGCCAACTTCGCGGAGTGTTCCAACGCCTTGCTGCGCTTTTAGCTCTGATTTTTGTGGCGTCCTGCCTTCAGGACCCGCCGCCCATCCCAACGGACGGCCCCTTGGATCGCAGTACCCTTAACGGTACTGGAGCCTTCACCTTCACCCCGACGGGGCACCTTAGCGACCGCCCAATTACGGTGTACTACCACATCCCCGATTCCGCCCACCAATCGAGCCCGATCGCAATGGTGGTTCACGGTAGCGCACGCGACGGTGAATACCTCCGCAACGCGCTCAAGCCAGAATCTGACCGGAGGAACGCCATCATTTTGATGCCCAATTTTGGCACTTCCGAATACCCGAATAACTACTTCCTACTGGGCAACCTCTTCGACGACGGCGAAAACCCGAGCGTGGCCAGCCAAAACGACAGCACGGAGTGGACCTATGCCATTATCGAACAACTTTTCATCCACTTTCGCTCTCAAACAGCCAGTAAGGACGCCCGTTACGACCTTGTGGGCTTTTCTGCCGGCGGCCAATTTGCCCACCGATTTGCCTACTTTGCCCATCGTCCTCAGTGCGACCGCATCGTAGCCTGCTCCTCCGGCTGGTACACGCTGCCGGACGCCGCATCCCCCTTTCCGTATGGACTTGGAACCACCCAGCGCGCCAGCGACGCCGACGTCCGCAATGCCCTAGCCACACCACTGCACCTCGCTGTGGGTTCCGCCGATACGGACCCCAACTCGTCGGGACTCCGCCACACCGCCGAGGCCGACGCGCAGGGCTTGAACAGGGTCCAGCGGGCCAACTACGCTTTTCAACGGGCGATGGACCAAAGCACCGCGCTCAATGCCCCCTTGGCCTGGTCGCTGCATCTTGAACCGAGCCTGGCCCATTCGGCGCTAGGAATGGGTAACTACGCCTTAACCTACCTCTACCCATGAACATCAAAAAACTCAGCCTCGCGGCCGGCCCTTTGGGCTATCTAGCTATTCAATTTCTGGACATTCCTTTTGAACAGCGCATCGTCGTCGGCACCGCTTTTTGGATGCTCCTTTGGTGGTTTACCGAGGTTATTCCGCTTGGAATCAGCGCTCTGCTTCCGCTCATACTCTTCGGCGGAACCGGCGTACTGAGCAACGAACAGCTGGCCAACGCTTACGCCAATCCCTTGATTTACCTCTTTTTAGGCGGATTTTTACTTGCCCAGGGGATTGAACGCCACAACCTGCATCGCAGGCTTGCACTGGGGATTTTGCGTCGCGTTGGCCACCGGAGCGAGACGGTGCTTGCGGGCGTAATGCTGGCCACCTTTTCCCTCAGTTTGTGGATGAGTAACACGGCCACGGCGGTGATGATGCTTCCCTTAACCCTGTCGCTGCTTAGCCATATTCCAGGCATCAATGATAAATTAGAACGTGCCGTGCTACTTGGTATGGCTTGGGGCGCAAACCTTGGCGGAATCGGAACCCTCATTGGAACGCCTCCCAATTTAGTCTATGCCGCCTTTCGCGAAGAAACCATTGGAGTGCAGACCGGATTCATGGAGTGGTCTATCCTGGCCTTTCCCCTGGCCCTTGCGCTGCTCGTCATTGCTTATTTAGTGCTTCGCCGAGGAATTCCATCAATGGATCTGAGTCGGCTGGAGTGGCCCGAGCCCAAGGCTTGGACCAAGGGCGAAGTCCGCGTTGCCCTAATTTTTGGAGCCACTGCGGTCTTATGGATGACGCGTCAGTGGATTGAGCCTCTGGTAAGTCCCTTAGGCTGGACCCTACCCGACCAAGTGATCGGCATCGCAGGAGGTATTTTGATGTTTGTTGTGCGCGACGACAAGGGAGGTCCACTGCTTCGCTGGAAGGACGCTCAAAAGGTTGAATGGGGTATTTTGCTTCTTTTTGGAGGCGGACTATCCCTTGCAGCAGGCATGCAGGCTTCGGGTTGGCTGGACGCGCTCGAAGGCCTCTCGAGCCAAGCCATGCCCACCTGGGTTTGGATTTTTATCTTCACTGCAGTCGGAGTTTGGACCACCGAGCTCTTTAGTAACCTGGCTTTGGTCAGCGCCACCCTACCCATCGCCCTTGCGGTATCGCGTGCTCAAGGTCTCGAATTTGAGCAGCTGGCATTGCCCCTAACAATCGGAGCGAGCTGTGCCTTTATGCTGCCGATGGCCACCCCGCCCAATGCCATTGTGTTTAGTTCCGGCAAGGTCACGATTCCTTACATGGCAGGGCGCGGATTTTGGTTGAATATCTGGGCAACGCTACTGATTGGTCTAGTAATTTGTCTTGTGAAAGGGTGAAAACCTAGAACTGTCGCCTTGTTTTTGACGAAAGCAAAGTGAACGGCGCGATCTTGCAGTACCTATTTATGAAAAATTATTCATTTACCGCCTTGGCTCTTGCGGCCGCCGTTTTCGCATCTTGTTCCCTTACTAAAGATGCACAGCACGGAATTTCTTTTGAGTTCCAGCAACGTTACCAAGGCAGGCTGAGCAATGTCCGCTCGCAGGCTGCAGCAGTGAATACGAATGAATCGAACCAGCAGCCCGTCCAGGAGGAGGTGCAAGAGTCCGTTCTCGAGACGGCTCTAACTGGCGAGGGTATAGGATTGCACTTAACAATACCCGAGTTTGTAGATCCAACGGTGGGTGCAAACGACTACCTCGACGGCCCCAAAATGGAAATGGAGTCCATTGACCAGGCTCCCATGATCCAAGAATCCGACAGTCCAAGTAGTCCTGTGACTCCTGCTATTGGTGCCGATGAGGATGAGCCAAGCATCCTTAAGGCCTGGATTATGTGGGGCATTCCCGTGCTCCTCATGTTTTTTGGCATTGGGTTTTTGCTCAACTTTGGCCTGCATTGGTACTACTTGGGTAAGATGCGTCGAGCCAGCAAGTCCACCTACATATGGTCCTTAACGCTCTCAGCGAGCCTGGTTGCGGCCGTTTTAAATTGGTTAGAGCTAAGCATCCTTGCGGCGCTTGTCGGAATCTTCGTGCTCCTGCCCCTGGTGGCCATTCAGTTGATCAGGGTTATAAAGGACGCCAGTCTATTAAATAAGATGGCCAAGCGCGCGGCCCGCAATCCCTTTAAAGCCAAACAGCGCTCCGCATAAAA
>Ga0209443_1001382_pt1 | contig 15349 bp, 16 predicted proteins | sample LauGreBMM110DCMD_2_FD_187571 | JGI IMG/M metagenome (GOLD analysis project Ga0209443, IMG submission 187571) | Freshwater lake microbial communities from Lake Michigan, USA - Su13.BD.MM110.DCMD (SPAdes) (version 2) | ecosystem: Environmental > Aquatic > Freshwater > Lake | place: Lake Michigan... | reverse complement strand
AGAGATTACTATTTTTAATGAAACTATTTTACCAGGAAAAAGTAAAACCATCAATATGCAAATTGGGAAATTGCACACTATGACCGATTTGCACATTCCAATTATTGTAGAAAGAAGTAAAAAAGATGGTCCGGTGGTGTTGTTAACCGCAGGTTTACATGGGGATGAAATTAACGGCACTGAAATAGTTAGAGAATTAATTGTACAAAAAATTAACAAACCCAAACGCGGAACTATTATTTGTATTCCGGTAATTAATATTTTTGGTTTTGTAAATCAAACCAGAGAATTTCCTGATGGGAGAGATTTAAACCGCATTTTTCCTGGAAGCAAAACAGGTTCTTTAGCAAGTCAGTTTGCTTATTATATTATCAAAGAAATTTTACCACATATTGATTACGCAATAGATTTTCACGCTGGAGGTGCCCAAAGATTTAATGCGCCACAAATACGAATTGTAACAGATAACGCAGAATTAAAAACACTTTCTGATGTATTTGGAGCTCCATTTACATTATATTCCAATAATATTTCCGGTTCATTTAGAAGTTCTTGTGATAAAATGAATGTAAAAATGTTACTATTTGAAGGAGGAAAATCAGTAGATATTAATAAAGCTATTACTCGAGAAGCAGTAGAAGGAACCAAAAGGGTTTTAACACATTTTGGGATGCTAAAAAAGAAACATGAAATTTCAAAACCGCATCAAACAATATATATTGAAAAGTCGGATTGGATTCGAGCTAATTTTTCTGGGATGTTTCATGGTTTAAAACAAATTGGGAGTTACGTAACAAAAGGCGAATTGTTAGCTACAATTTCAGATCCTTTTGGAAAAGTAAGTCATAAACTTAAAGCACCACATGCAGGTTATTTAATAAATGTAAATGATGCCCCAATTGTGTACCAAGGAGATGCAGTTTTTCATATTTCAAAAACCTTAGAAGATGAATAAGATAGCGCTGCGACAAAAGTATAGCGCATTAAGAGCTAATTTATCAGACCATGAAATAGATGAAATGTCTTTACAAATTGCCAATCAAATCATCCAATTAGATATTTGGCAACACAGTTTTTACCATCTTTTTTTACCTATTGAAAGCAAAAAAGAGGTTAACACAGAATATATTTTACAAGTTTTGGCTGGAAAAGATAAAAACATTGTGCTGTCAGCAAGTGATTTTTCAACCCGAGAAATGACCCATTTTCTTTTAACAGACGCAACAAAAATTAAGAAAAACAACTACGATATTCCTGAACCAGTTGACGGTTTAGAAGTTCCTGTTTCTAAAATTAATGTGGTTTTTGTTCCCTTATTAGCTTTTGATGAAAAAGGCAATAGAGTAGGGTATGGAAAAGGATTTTATGATCAGTTTTTATCAAAATGTAATTCAAAAACACTTAAAATAGGTGTCTCTTTTTATGAGGCTGAAACAATAATTTCTGATACGTTAACCACTGATATTCAATTAGATTATTGTGTGACGCCAACAAAAGTTTATAATTTTTTAATATAAACTTATATAGAAATTCCATATATTTTATTACATTTGAAATTATTATTAAATAAATAAACTATGTTACAATCTATTCATTCTACGTTAGCTTATGCAGTTTTAGCGGTATTAGTTTTAGCTATTATCAATGCTTTTTTAGGGCTATCAGCAAAAAGAAATTTTACTTCAAAAGACAGAAGCGTTTCTTTAATTGCGTTAATTTTTAGTCATATACAATTAGTAGTTGGAATTGTGCTTTGGATAGAATCTCCATTAGGAAAAGCAGCTTTGAGTCAAATGTCAAATTCTGCTTTGCGCTTAACTGCTTTGGAGCATCCTTTAATTAATATCATTGCAATTGTTGTAATTACAATTGGTTGGAGCAAACATAAAAAAGAAGAAAGCAGTAATGGGAAGTTTAAAAAAATTGCAATATTTTTTACTTTAGGACTTCTATTAATTTTATCAAGAATCCCTTGGACGAATTGGTTGGCATAATTAATGTCAAATCAATGAAAATATAAAGAGAAGTAAGTGAAAATTTACTTCTTTTTTAATCTTATATTATATGAAGATGAAAAAATTTATATACATATTACCGCTTTTAGTAGTGCTTTTTTTTCAGAAGGAAAACATAAAATTACAGCTTTCTCAAGATAAACCAAAACTAAAAGTTACTGATACAGTAAAGAAAAAAGACAGTTTAGCCAAGCCTATTGAAAAATTAGAAATGTATCACGAATCGGCACACGCTTCTTATTATGCTAATAAATTTAATGGCAGAAGAACCGCAAGTGGAACCAGATTTAATAACAATGATATGACTTGCGCACACCGAAAACTTCCATTTGGCACGAAATTAAAAGTTACAGGTATAAAAACTAAAAAAGTAGTTTACGTAACCGTAACTGATAGAGGGCCATTTCATAAAAACAGACATATTGATTTATCGAGAGCCGCATTTTGGAAAATTAGACCTTCAAATTATGGCGGACATATTGATGTAAATATTGAGATTGTAAAGAAATAAAAAAAATCCTTTTACCAAGTAGTAAAAGGATTTTTGCTTAAATAAGCATTATAATATTTTTCCTCGCCAGTAACTTCTTTCGCAAGCCAATTTGGTTTTTCAAAGGTTTCATTTGCGTCGGAAAGTTCAATTTCAGCCACAATCAAACCTTTGTTTTCCCCTTCAAAAACATCTACTTCAAATGTATGATTTCCTTTTTTGATTAAATATCGGGTTTTATCAATTACGCCAGTTTCGCATAAATTTAATAAAGCTTCAGCTTCGTGGAATTCAATTTCTTTTTCCCATTCAAAACGAGTAGTTCCTGTTTCGTCGCCTTTGCCTTTAATGGTAATAAATCCTTTTTGGTTTTTAATTCTAATTCTGACGGTTCTTTCAGGTGTCGAATTTAGATAGCCTTGCGCAATTTTTTCAAATTGAATAGCTTCCGTAATAAAATCTAACGAGTGGACTAAAAATTTGCGTTCTATTTCTTGCATAATTTTCAAAATATTAAGAATCAAAATTACAATATTTAAATATATTAGTCATACAAGTTTTATCATTCTTTTTGTTTCAAGTTGGTGAAAATCTGTGAAATCTGTGTGCGATAAAACGCATTTTTTCATTACTTTGTAATTCTTATGGAAATCATACAACGAAAAATAATTCATATTGACATGGATGCCTTTTATGCGTCTGTAGAGCAATTGGACAATCCTGATTTGAAAGGCAAACCAATTGCTGTGGGCGGAAATGAAATTCGGGGTGTAGTAAGTGCTGCTAGTTATGAAGCCAGAAAATTTGGCGTTCGAAGTGCGATGAGCGGAGCCCAAGCCGCTCGATTATGTCCTGATTTGATTTTTGTGAAACCTAATTTTGAACGGTACAAAGAAGTATCTAAACAAATTAGAAAAATATTTTATGAATATACAGATTTGGTAGAACCACTTTCCTTAGATGAAGCATATTTAGATGTTACGGAAAATAAAAAAGGAAATCCAAGTGCGACATTAATTGCTAAAGAAATCCGACAAAAAATATTTGAAGTTACTGGTTTGACAGCTTCTGCAGGCATTTCTATAAATAAATTTGTAGCCAAAATTGCGAGTGATTTTAATAAGCCAAACGGACAAAAAACTGTAAATCCGGATGAGGTGGAAGCGTTTATTGAAGTATTAGACGTGAAAAAATTCTACGGAATTGGAAAAGTTACTGCTGAAAAAATGTATCAACTAGGTATTTATTCCGGGACAGATTTAAAAAATAAATCGTTAGATTATCTAGAAAAACATTTTGGAAATAGCGGAAAATCTTACTATAATTTATCTCGAGGTATAAGTTTTAGTCAAGTTAAATCCAATAGAGAGATGAAATCGGTTGGGGCCGAACGCACTTTTGACAAAAATTTATCTTCTGAAATTTACATGGAAGAACGCTTAAAAAACATAGCTGAAGAAATTGAACGTCGTATTAAAAAAAATAAAATAGCCGGAAAAACCATTACTTTAAAAATTAAATATTCCGATTTTTCACAACAAACCAGAAGCAAAACGCTACAGTATTTTATTTCCGATAAAAATCTAATTTTTGAAACCGCAAAAGAATTATTATATCAAGAAAAATTGAAAAATTCTGTCCGATTATTAGGGATTTCCTTAAATAATTTAAATACCCATCAGAAAAAATTTGTGATTTATCAATTGAAATTTGAGTTTTAGCATCTTATTCCTAAATTAATCTTTTTCAAAACCGCATAATTACGCTATCTTTGCAGATAATAAACGAAGTAAAACAATTTTAGTTTCAATATTTTATTGATTTTCGAAATTGTTATTGATTTTTGAAATTGAATATGAAACACATTAGAAATTTTTGCATTATTGCACATATTGACCACGGTAAAAGCACATTAGCAGACCGCCTTTTAGGTGCGACACAAACGGTAACCGCCAGAGAAGAAAAAGCACAATTATTGGACAATATGGATTTGGAGCGGGAACGTGGGATTACCATTAAAAGCCACGCGATTCAAATGGAATATACTTACAAAGGGCAAGAATATATTTTAAATTTAATTGACACCCCGGGCCACGTAGATTTTTCTTACGAAGTGTCTCGAAGTATTGCCGCCTGTGAAGGCGCTTTATTAATTGTTGATGCCGCACAAAGCATTCAAGCACAAACTATTTCTAATTTATATTTGGCTTTAGATAACGACTTGGAAATTATTCCTGTTTTAAATAAAGTAGATTTACCTTCTGCTAATCCGGAAGAAGTTTCAGATGATATTATCGATTTATTAGGATGCAAATTAGAGGATATTATTCACGCCTCTGGTAAAACAGGTTTTGGTGTTGAAAATATTTTAGCAGCAATTATCGAAAAAATTCCGCATCCAAAAGGCACTAAAGACGAACCCTTACAAGCTTTAATTTTTGATTCACATTACAATCCTTTTAGAGGAATTGAAGTAATTTTCCGTGTCGTAAACGGTGAAATTAAAAAAGGACAGAAAATTAAATTTATGGCAACTGGCAAAGAGTACTTTGCCGATGAGGTGGGTACTTTAAAATTAAATCAGGTGCCAAAAAATGTAATCTCTACGGGAGATGTTGGCTATTTAATTTCTGGAATAAAAGAAGCAAAAGAAGTAAAAGTTGGTGACACCGTTACAGACGCAAAGGAGCCCACAACCAATATGATTATCGGTTTTGAAGATGTAAAACCAATGGTTTTTGCAGGTATTTATCCTGTAGACACAGAAGATTACGAAGATTTACGTTCTTCCATGGAAAAACTACAATTAAATGATGCGTCTTTGGTGTTTTTACCAGAAAGTTCTGCGGCATTAGGATTTGGTTTTCGATGTGGATTCTTAGGAATGTTACACATGGAAATTATTCAAGAAAGATTAGAGCGTGAGTTTGATATGACCGTTATAACAACTGTGCCAAACGTTTCGTATTTAGCATACACAAAAAAAGAACCAGAAGTTGGTTTTATAATAAACAATCCATCAGATTTACCAGAACCAAGTAAGCTTGACCGCGTAGAAGAGCCATATATTAAAGCAACTATTATTACAAAATCCGATTATGTTGGAAATGTTATGAGTTTATGTATTGAAAAGCGAGGTTTAATAACCAATCAAACTTACCTAACAACTGAACGCGTAGAATTGAATTTCGACATGCCTTTGGCAGAAATAGTATTTGATTTCTATGACCGATTGAAAACAGTTTCTAAAGGTTATGCTTCTTTTGATTATCATCCAATAGGAATGAGAACTTCAAAATTAGTAAGACTAGATGTTTTATTAAATGCCACTTCTGTAGATGCGCTTTCGGCACTTATTCATGAAGATAATGCGTATAATATTGGAAAAAAAATGTGCGAAAAATTACGCGAATTAATTCCACGTCAGCAATTTGATATTCCAATTCAAGCCGCTATTGGAGCAAAAATAATCGCACGGGAAACTATAAAAGCACTACGTAAAGATGTTACTGCAAAATGTTATGGAGGTGATATTTCTCGTAAACGTAAATTATTGGAAAAACAGAAAAAAGGGAAAAAACGAATGCGTCAAGTAGGTAACGTAGAAATTCCGCAAGAAGCATTTATGGCCGTTTTAAAGCTAAACGATTAAATAAACAGGCAATAATTATTATATCTATTTTTGATAGATACGGGAAATTGTTAAAACAAATTTCTCCTGCTAGTTCTGGTTGGGACGGAAAATACAACGGTAAAGATATGCCATCAACAGATTATTGGTTTTCTGTAGAATTTATTACACAAAGTAAGCAAAAAGGTATTTTTAAATCTCATTTTAGTTTAAAACGATAGTAAAAAGGAATAAAAAATTCCCAAATTCTTAATTGAATTTTGGATTTTATATTTTAAATTGTTTTGTTATTCAATTTCTGAAATTCTTATGGTATTTACCATTCCTTTATTTGCGATAGGCATAGCAGCTAAATTAACTACCATATCGCCCGTTTTTACATATTTCTTCTCTTTACATATTTTGTTTATGTCATCAATGGTGTCATCAGTACTTGTAAACTTATCATAGAAATACGCTCGAACTCCCCAAAGTAAATTTAGTTGGGTTAAAATTCTTTCGTTTGATGTAAACACTAAGATATGAGCGTGTGGTCGCCAAGCTGAAATTTGAAAAGCGGTATAACCACTATTGGTTAGTGTGGTAACTGCTTTTGCGTCTATTGTATCTGCCATGGCCGCTGCATTAAAACAAATAGATTTAGTGATGTATCTTTCGTTTCTCTTTGTGGGTGCAATATGAGGCACACTAATAAGCGGAGAATCTTCTACACTTTCAATAATACTTGTCATGGTTTCAATTACTTGAACCGGATAATTTCCAACAGAAGTTTCACCAGAAAGCATTACTGCATCCGCGCCATCCATTACTGAATTGGCTACGTCATTTACTTCTGCTCTAGTAGGAGTTAAACTAGTAATCATCGTTTCCATCATCTGAGTAGCTACAATTACTGGAATTCGGGCCAATTTTGCTTTTAAAATTAGTTTTTTCTGAATCAAAGGTACTTCTTGTGCAGGTACTTCAACTCCTAAATCACCTCGAGCTACCATTAAGCCATCGCAAGCATTAACAATTTCGTCAATATTTTCAACTGCTTCTGGTTTTTCAATTTTAGCTACAATCGGAATTTTATGGTCGGAATGTTGCGCAATTAAATCTTGAAGGTCTTTAATGTCCTCTTTAGTTCTAACAAACGAAAGCGCCATCCAATCTACTTTGTTTTCACAAGCAAAAATAGCATCTTTAATATCTTTTACTGTTAATGCAGGAAGCGATACTTTTGTATTAGGCAAGTTTACTCCTTTTTTAGATTTTAAGGGTCCGCCTTGAATGACTTTACAAACTACTTCGTCAACTCTATTGGTTTCTATGGCCTCGAACATTAGTTTTCCATCATCTAAAAGTATTTTTTCTCCTGGATTTACATCTTTAGGAAATTCTTTATAGTTCATGTAAACTCTTTCAGCCGTTCCAGGAATGTCTTCTGAAGTCTGAAAAGTAATAATATCACCAGGATTGACTATTACATCTTCATTCATTACACCAACGCGTAATTTTGGACCTTGTAAATCAGCCAAGATAGAAGTGGTATATCCAAATTCAGCATTCAACTCGCGAATTATATTTATTTTTTCATTTACATCTGTATAATCAGCATGTGAAAAGTTAATTCTAAAAACATTAACACCCGCGTCAATCATTTTTTTAATTACTTCTTTACTGCTACAAGCTGGGCCTAATGTGGCAACAATTTTTGTTTTTTTGGTTGTATGCATCTTTAAAAAATTAAATTGTTTATCGATTTTAAATTAGTTGTATCTACTTTATAAATCGTAGAAACATTTTGTATGGTATTTATTTTTTGTATGATTTCTGAGCTTTTAAAGCTGGAATCTATATTGTCTATTTTTAATAAATAATCGGCTGTTTTTAATTCTGGAATTAAGTTCATGGTAATATTATTTTCAGAAAAGAAACCCGTATTGTTTTGGTTTGAATTAAAATTGGTTTGATTTTTAATGAGTTCCCAAGTAATATCTTGGTTCAAATCGTCATAACTAAATCTAGAAAATTTTCCCGTTCCGTCTGAAGATCTTATTGAAATTTCGTTGTCATTTTTTGCCATCAAAATACTTAACTTTAAATTGATTAAAAAGGTTAATTTAAAATCTTTTAAATTAGAATGAATCGCAAGTAGCTCAAAATCATTTGATTCAAAATCGTCGAATGTAAGTTTAAGATTTGCCATTTATTTTTTTAATAATCGTAAAGATAAGAGTAAAATTATTAAATTGCAGTAAAATAGGTTTCTAAACTATTAAATTTTTAATTCAAACGTTGTAGTTGATAAAATATTAGGATTTGTTTTCAATTTTATCTTGTAAAGCAAAAAAAGCTCTTTTCGCAGCTGTTTCTTCTGCTTTTTTCTTCGAAGTAGCTCTGGCTTTGCTAATTACCTGATCGTCCATAAGAAATTTTACACCAAAGTATTTTACGCCTTCTTTGCCATCATCTTCAAAAATATCAAATTTGAAAGTAATTTTTTCTTTCTGACACCATTCGATAATTACACTTTTATAGCTAATTACTTTTCCTTCTAGGCGCTCAATATCTATATATTGTTTGATGATTTTCTCCTGAATAAATTTTTCGCAATAGGTATAACCTTTATCCAAGTAAATAGCCCCAATAAAAGCTTCGCATAAATTTCCATGTATGTTATCACCAAAATGGGAAGGACTCACTTTACTTTCGATAAATTGGACTAAGTTGAAATCTTTACCTAACTCATTTAAATGCTCTCTACTTACAATTTTAGACCTCATTTTCGTTAAGTAACCTTCGTCGCCTGTTGGAACTTTTTTGTATAAATGAGCAGCAATTACGCTACCTAACATAGCGTCACCTAAAAACTCTAAACGTTCATAACTAATTGGAAATCCGTTTTCATCGGTTTGGTTAGAGGAACGATGTGTGAATGCATGTTTGTAATAAATTTCTGTATTGGGTTTGAATCCTAATATTTTGGTAATTTTTTCAAAAAAAACCCCGTCTTGATTAGAAGAAGGGGTTTTTTTCAATATTTTATTTAAAATGCGACGCATGAAGTTATTCTTCTAATTTTTTGAAAAGCACACAAGCATTATGTCCGCCAAATCCAAATGTATTACTCATTGCTACTTTTATTTCTCTTTTTTGAGGCGTGTTTAAAGTCAAGTTTAAAGCTGGATCAATATTTTCATCAATTGTGGTGTGGTTTATTGTTGGAGGAACAAGACTGTGTTTCATTGCTAAAATAGAAGCAATAGCTTCAATCGCTCCCGCAGCTCCCAACAAATGTCCTGTCATAGATTTTGTAGAATTGATATTTATATTTTTCGCATGGCTCCCAAAAACATGGCTAATTGCTTTTAATTCTGCAACATCTCCCAAAGGTGTTGAAGTTCCGTGTGTGTTGATATGATCTACTTCTTCGGGTTTCATACCTGCATCGCGTAATGTATTTTCCATTACTGCAATAACTCCAATTCCGTCTGGATGTGGAGCCGTTAAGTGATAGGCATCAGAAGACATTCCTCCGCCGCCAACTTCACAATATATTTTTGCACCACGTGCTTTTGCATGTTCGTACTCTTCAAAAACTAAGGCACCTGCACCTTCGCCCAAAACAAAACCATCTCTGTTAGCATCAAAAGGTCTAGAAGCCGTTTCTGGCGAATCGTTTCTTGTAGACAAGGCTTGCATAGAGTTAAAACCACCCATTCCGGCAATGGTTACTGCTGCTTCCGAACCTCCAGAAACAATTACATCACACATTCCTAAGCGTATGTAGTTAAAAGCGTCAATCATAGCATTTGCTGATGAAGCACAAGCGGAAACAGTTGTATAGTTTGGACCCATAAAGCCATTTCTCATAGATATATGAGCAGGAGCAATATCGGCAATCATTTTTGGTATAAAAAACGGATTGAAACGAGGTGTTCCATCTCCTTTGGCATAACTTAGTACTTCTTCTTGGAAAGTTTCTAAACCACCAATTCCAGCGCCCCAAATCACACCTACTCTTTGTTTATTTACGTTTGAATCTAAAATACCCGAATCAGCAATAGCTTGTTCACCAGCTACTATGGCATATTGTGCAAATTTATCCATTCGTCTCGCTTCTTTTCTATCGATAAATTCTTCGATATTGAAGTTTTTTACTTCGCAAGCAAATTTGGTTTTATGTTTTTCAGTGTCATAATAAGTAATTGGCGCAGCACCGCTTTTTCCGCTAATTAAGGCATTCCAATATTCTTGAATGTTGTTTCCAATTGGAGTTAGTGCTCCAAGCCCTGTAACCACTACACGTTTTAATTGCATAAATTATTTTTTAGTTATATAGAAAAACCCAATGTGTATATTTTAAATATTAACATTGGGTATTACATAAATGTCTTATGTGAATGATTGTAATACAATCAATGTTTTTACAAATCTAAACAAAGATTTTTAAAAACAGAAACAAAAAATAATAACATCCGTATAAAAAAAATTATACGGATGAATGGTTATTATTTCTTAGCTTCTTCGATGTAAGAAATTGCTTGACCTACTGTAGCAATGTTTTCAGCTTGGTCGTCTGGAATTTGGATATCAAATTCTTTTTCGAATTCCATAATAAGCTCTACAGTGTCTAATGAATCAGCACCTAAATCGTTAGTGAAGCTTGCTTCTGTTACTACTTCGTTTTCGTCAACACCTAATTTGTCCACGATAATCGCTTTTACTCTTGATGCAATGTCTGACATAATTTTTAATTTTTAATTTATTTGTTTGCAAAAATAAAAAACTTTATTTTAAAACAACATTTTTGTTAGTAAATATAACAACGAATGTATAAAAAAAACTTAAAATACCCTAATTCTCTATGCTTTTCATTTAAAATATTTTTTAATTTCTTTTAATTTTTGCCATTAAACCTAAATGAATTTATACTTTTGTATGATATTTACATGATTTATTGCTGCAATAAGTTAAAAAAAACAGAATGAAATGAAGAAGATTGTGCTTTTTGCTTCTGGAAACGGTTCTAATGCCGAAAATATTATGGCTTATTTTAACATGTCAAATGCCGTTTCGGTTGTAGGGATTTTTACTAACAATTCTGAAGCTAAAGTAATTGAAAGAGCTAAAAAATTTAAAATTCCTACTTTTGTTTTCAATAAAAGGGGACTTTCAGAGAATACGGTTTTAAGCCAGCTGAAGCAATTGCAACCAGATTTAATTGTGTTAGCAGGTTTTTTATTAAAGTTTCCCATTCATATTATTAACGAATTTCCAAGTAAAGTGATTAATATCCATCCAGCTTTGTTGCCTAGTTATGGCGGAAAAGGCATGTTTGGTATAAATGTACACAACGCTATTTTGGAAAATAAAGAAAAAGAAACAGGAATTACTATTCATTATGTCAACGAACATTTTGATGAAGGAGAATTTATTTTCCAAGCCAATATAAATATCGAAAATTGTACAACTGCAGAAGAAATTGCACAAAAAATACACGAATTGGAAATGGAACATTTTCCTAAAGTAATTGAGAGATTTTTAGAAGGTTAGACTTCTCAGAAAGTCAAACCGCAATATTTTCTTAATTTCAACGTCTAAAAATCTAACCTTCTAATTAATCTAACAATCTAAAATGTCCTACCAAGTTCACATATACACAGACGGCGCTGCCAAAGGAAATCCAGGTCCTGGCGGTTATGGTGTGGTTATGGAAATGGTGGGCTCACCTTATAAAAAAGAATTTTTTGAAGGATTCCGACACACCACTAATAACAGAATGGAACTGTTAGCCGTAATTGTAGGGTTAGAAAAATTAAAAACGCCTAAAACTACTGTTTTGGTAGTTTCCGACTCTAAATATGTTGTAGATTCAGTAGAAAAAGGTTGGGTGTTTGGATGGGAAAAGAAATACTTCAAAGACAAAAAAAATCCAGATTTATGGCTGCGCTTTTTAAAAATTTACCGTCAACATAATGTAAAATTTATGTGGATAAAAGGCCACAACAACCACACTCAAAATGAACGCTGTGACGAATTAGCCGTGATGGCCTCGCAACAAAAAAACCTAAACATTGATATCTTTTACGAAACGGAAGAACAGAAATTGTTATAAAATAGTTTTTCAACCAATCTTATTCTTCGTTTATAGCATTCCAGCCTCTGGCTTTTAGTTCAATTTTTGTGTTGGCACGAGTCACCAAATGCATGCCTTCGCTTTCCGCTACCATATGTCCGATGATTGTGAAGTTTGGATTGTGTTTTATTTTTTCGAAATCTTCCATTTTAATTGTGAAAAGCAATTCGTAATCTTCTCCGCCATTTAAGGCAATTGTGGTAATATCTACATTAAATTCTTCGCACACATTTATTAATTGTGGGTCAACCGGAATTTTATCTTCATACACATTACAACCTAATTTACTTTGCTTACAAATATGCATAATTTCAGAAGATAAACCGTCTGAAATATCAATCATAGCTGTAGGTTTTACCTCTAATTTTTCCAATAATTCTTTCACGTCATTTCTGGCTTCTGGCTTCAATTGACGTTCAATTAAATAGGTGTAATCGTCTAAAATAGGTTGGTTGTTTGGGTTGACTTGAAACACTTGTTTTTCTCTTTCCAAAACTTGTAAACCCATATAAGCTGCACCTAAATCGCCAGAAACAACCAATAAATCAGTTTGTTGTGCGCCATTTCTGTAGGTGATTTCATCTAAATTGGCTTCGCCAATGGCAGTAATACTAATAATTAATCCTTTTTGAGAAGATGTGGTGTCGCCACCAATTACATCTACATTATAAGCGTTGGCTGCTAAAGTAATTCCTGCAAAAAGTTCTTCCATAGCTTCTAACGGGAAACGATTAGAAACAGCTATGGAAACGGTAACCTGTGTTGGCACTGCATTCATCGCACAAATGTCTGAAACATTAGACACAATTGCTTTGTATCCCAAGTGTTTTAAAGGCATGTAACTTAAATCAAAATGTACGCCTTCTACTAATAAATCGGTAGAAATCACTACTTTTTTGTCTTTAAAATCTAAAACAGCGGCATCGTCACCAATACTTTTAATTGTGCTTTCTTGATTAATTTTGAAATGCTTGGTTAAGTGTTCAATTAATCCGAATTCACCTAAACTGGCAATGCTCGTTGTTTTTTGATCTTTATTTTCTAACATGAGGTTTTGTTTTTTGCAAAGATATGAAATTAATGTGCCAAGTGGAAAGTCAAAAGTCAAAAGTAAAAAGTGAAAAGCAGCAATTAATTAGCATACATTACTTTTACCTTATGCCTTTCCACTTATACCTACTTGTCTAATTGCTTAAGTTTTTCAAAAATCAAACTGGTTTCGTATCCTTTTCGGAGTAAAAAATCTACAAATTTTTTGTTTTTCTTTTGTCCTTTTCGTTCCTTAATGGCGTTCCAGTTTTTTTCTGAAAGTGTATGAAAATTAGCTAAATAAATATCGTTTGGTAGTTCCAATAAAGCCAAATCGATGTTTCTTTTGGAGATATCTCTGAACTTTAATTCTTGAACAATTCGGTTTTTACCCCAACCTTTATAGTTGTGTTTGCCTCTTGCAAAACTTTTAGCAAAACGTTCTTCATCTACATATTTATGCTCGATAAGATGCACAATAATTTGTTCCTTTAGTTCCGGAAGTAAGGTAAAACTTCGTAATTTTTGTTCCACTTCTTTATGACAACGATCTTGGTAAGAGCAGTAATACTCTAATTTACTGATAATTTCATTTGTTGTAAGTGTGGTTTTTTTTGGAGATTCCAAATTTGTAATACGATGAATTAATAGTCATTCAAAATTACTATAAATAATAACTTTTACAAAAGTATAAATGGGATTTTTTGTACGAAATATTTTTATTACTAAAATTAGCCTAACATTTTTAAACTTCAAACGGAATAACTATCTTTGCAGCTTATTAAAATCATAGTAAATGAGTAAATTATTAATTGTAGGAACGGTAGCATTTGATGCTATTGAAACACCTTTTGGAAAAACAGATAAAATTTTAGGCGGCGCGGCAACATATATTGGTTTATCGGCTTCTTTTTTTAATGTTGATTCCGCAATAGTTTCTGTTGTAGGTGAAGATTTTCCGCAAGAGCATTTAAATTTATTATCAGAAAGAAATATAAATATTGAAGGAATTGAAATTGTAAAAGGCGGAAAAACCTTCTTTTGGAGTGGAAAATATCACAACGACATGAATTCTCGCGACACGCTAGCTACGGAGTTAAACGTTTTAGCAGATTTTAATCCAGTAGTGCCACAAGCATATAAAGACGCATCGGTTGTTATGTTAGGGAATTTACATCCAATTGTACAATCATCCGTTTTAAATCAAATGACAACCCAACCAAAATTAGTAGTTTTAGATACCATGAATTTTTGGATGGATTGTGCTTTACCTGAATTATTAGAAGTGATAAAACGTGTAGACGTGATTACCATTAATGATGAAGAAGCCCGTCAATTATCTGGAGAATATTCTTTAGTAAAAGCGGCAGCAAAAATTCAAACCATGGGGCCTAAATATGTAGTCATTAAAAAAGGAGAACATGGCGCCTTAATTTTCCATAATAAAGATGTTTTCTTCGCACCAGCCCTGCCATTAGAAGAAGTTTTTGATCCAACAGGAGCAGGCGATACATTTGCAGGTGGATTTTCTGGATATCTTTCTCAATCGGAAGACATTTCTTTTGAAAACATGAAAAATGCCATTATTCATGGTTCAAATTTAGCTTCTTTTTGTGTGGAAAAATTTGGAACAGAAAGAATGGTAAATTTAAACAAAGAAGAAGTTTATGATCGTTTAAAACAATTCAAAGCGTTAACACATTTTGATATTAAATTATAATACAAAACTATGCCTCGAAATTTCGGGGCATTTTTAATAGAAAATTATATAAATCCGTTTAGGTATTACATTTAGAATAAACAACAACAACTATGAGCGACGCTATTAAACACGAATGTGGAATTGCCTTACTTAGACTTTTAAAACCATTAGAATACTATAGAGAAAAATATGGTACAGCTTTTTACGGGGTAGAAAAAATGTACCTTTTAATGGAAAAACAGCACAATCGTGGACAAGATGGAGCAGGTTTTGCCAGTATAAAATTAGACGTACAACCAGGCCAAAGATATATTAGTAGAATTCGTTCTAATCAAGCACAACCTATTCAGGATATTTT
>Ga0209443_1001373_pt1 | contig 15393 bp, 7 predicted proteins | sample LauGreBMM110DCMD_2_FD_187571 | JGI IMG/M metagenome (GOLD analysis project Ga0209443, IMG submission 187571) | Freshwater lake microbial communities from Lake Michigan, USA - Su13.BD.MM110.DCMD (SPAdes) (version 2) | ecosystem: Environmental > Aquatic > Freshwater > Lake | place: Lake Michigan... | reverse complement strand
ATTACCGAAGCTGCAGCTTACACGTCAGAAATAACTGTTTCAGATATGGGCATTGAGGACATGACAGGCATAGAAGCATTTACGGCTATTACTCGTATAAATTGTTCCTTTAATTCCTTAACTAGCTTGAATGTTTCTGCCAATACAAATCTTGATGAATTGTCTTGTAACGAAAACCAATTAACAAGTTTGGATGTTTCTGCCAATACAAATCTTGTAATTTTGAATTGTGGTATCAATCAATTAACAAGTTTGGATGTTTCCGCAAATACTGCTCTTGGTATTTTAAGTTGTTACGAGAATCAATTGACAAGTTTGGATGTTTCCGCAAATACTGCTCTTTATTCTTTGGACTGTGTAAACAATCAATTGACAAGTTTGGATGTTTCCGCAAATACGGCTCTTATTGATTTGTTTTGTAACAACAATCAATTGACAAGTTTGGATGTTTCCGCAAATACTGCTCTTCGTATTTTATTTTGTGACAACAATCAATTGACAAGCTTGGATGTTTCTGCCAATACGGCTCTTGGTAGATTAGGTTGTGGATACAATCAATTGACAAGTTTGGATGTTTCTGCCAATACAAATCTTGATGAATTGAATTGTTACGACAACCAATTAACAAGTTTGGATGTTTCCGCAAATACGGCTCTTTTTGATTTGGCATGTTTCAACAACCCATTGACAAGTTTGGATGTTTCTGCCAATACAAATCTTGGTATTTTAAATTGTATCTCCAATCAATTAACAAGTTTGGATGTTTCCTCAAATACGGCTCTTATTTATTTGTTCTGTACAAGCAATCAATTAACAAGTTTGGATCTCTCAGAAAATAGAATTCTTGGATGGTTGGAGTGTCAAAACAATCAATTGACAAGTTTAGATGTTTCTGCCAATACAAATCTTTTTGATTTGTCATGTTCCAACAACCAACTAACAAGTTTAAATGTTCAAAACGGATTCAATAGATATATTTATTATTTTGATGCAACCAACAACCCCAACCTCACTTGCATACAAGTGGACAATGTAGGTTATTCAAATCGCAATTGGAGTGCTGGTAAAGATGTTACAGCAAGTTTTAGTATGAATTGTGGGGCTTTGTCTGTGCCTGATATTGGCAATTTAGCAACTGTACAAATTTTTCCAAATCCTGCAAACGACTATGTTAGTATTAATGGTTTTAATAACATTCAAAAAATAGAATTAATAAATATGAAAGGTCAGCTAATTGAAACGATTTTGGTTAATGGCAATTCATCTTTAATAAATGTTAGTGGTATTGCAAATGGTATTTACCTATTAAAATTAAGTAGCAGCAATCAATCTCAAATAAAGAAATTGGTTGTAGAACATAAATAGTAAAATGAAATCAGAATAGCCAACAACAAAATAAAAATAAAAGCATAAATTACATTCGGATGTTTGGTTTAATGGTACTGCATTGTATTGTATTTAAGTATTGAGAGATTCAAAGTAATTTGTATTACCTTATTAAAGACAACGGCATAATAGTAACAATAACATCCTATTTTATAATGCTTTTTGAAATATTTTTTTTTGTTTTAGTTTGGCTAAAATCAATACTGTTTTTCGCAAAAATTGATACAAAAGATAAATATTATTTTGTATCTAATTTATCTGAAATAGAAATAGGTTTATTAGCAAAACTTGACCTTAAAAACGATACAAAAAAAATCGATAATTCTGATTATAGAAGATCAATATTATCTAAAATCAAAAGCGATAATTAACTTAATAGTTGATGTGAGAAAATCAAAAATATTGGATTACATTTTTTCGATATTACCTCTTACATTATGTAATGTAATCTATGATTTAATTGCAAAAAACAGAAAAAAAATCATTATTAACAAAGTATATGAAATACCAAATATAAACATTTCAAAAAAAAATAATAAATCAATAAATGGAAAACTTAACAAAAATAAAAGATGTAGAAATTGCATCAAAAACAAGTAGATTATTAGCACTTTTAATAGATTATCTTTTTATTCAATCTATCTACTTTTCTTATATCTACTTCGTAGAAAAAACAACCTTTTGGGATTATTTAAATAAAGATTTTGATATATTTGACACTGTAATTGGAACATTAATTGCATTAGTTTATGGTTGCATTATTTATCCTATTTTTTCAGGAAATATTGGTCATAGAATAATGGGATTAAAAGTAGTAAACATTGAAAACAAGTCAAATTTTAATAATTTTTATGAAGGTGGTTTCAGAGAATTTATTAAAGACTTTTGCGTAATATTAATAGTTCCAAATATTTGGATATTGTTTGACAAACAAAATCAAAATGTATATGACAGGTTATTTAAAACAATCGTTGTAAAAAGATAAAAACATCTGCCAAGCGGCATCACGAACAATCTAATGAATTTGATACTATAGTGTTACCTGTTAATTTCCTTTAAATAGCTTATCCTAAAAATGTTTACAATTATAGTATTTAAATCCCATTAATATTTATATAATGTTGAAAACAAAACTAAAATATTATTATTCCTGTCTATTTTCACTTTTAATTTGTGTGGTTTTCACTCCATGTTTTAGCCAGTCACAGGTTCTATTTAATAAAATAAATCAAACCAACGGCATGTCTAATGACAGGGTAAGCAGCATTGTGAAAGAGAAAAATGGTTTTGTCTGGATTGGTACTGAAAACGGATTGAATCGTTATGACGGCAACAAAATAAAAATATACAATAAGCAAAACAGTGCCTTAAGTTCTAATGACGTCGCTGATTTATTAATAGATCATACAGGGAATATATGGGTCGGTACTTTAGGAGGAGGATTAAACTTGTACAATCCTTCAAACGATAAATTCATTACCTACAAAAACATTTCACATGATGCTAGTTCGATTCCTTCCAATGAATTGAACACCGTTTTTGAGGATTCCAATGGGGTTATTTGGCTGGGGACAAAAAACGGATTTTCTTTTTTTAACAAAAAAGAACAAACATTCAAAACCTACAAATTCGACAGCAAAAATAGTTACTCGATTAGTCACAATGACGTCAGGACTATATACGAAGATTCAGATAAGAATCTGTGGATTGGCACTTTTGGAGGAGGGTTGAATAAATTTGACCCCACAACCGGAAAGTTCAACCGTATTAAGTCTTCAAGCACTATTTCACCCGACTACATCCATTCTATATGTGGAATAAACAAGAATGAAATCTTGATAGGAAGCAGCGGTAAAGGATTGCTAACTTTTGATGTTAATAGTTCAAGTTTTCAAAAAAAGACTTACGGAATAAAAAAAACCATCAGTATTGTACGCCGTATTAAAAGAGATCGACAAGGTATATTGTGGATTGGAACTGATGGTGTTGGACTTTTTAAAATAAAAAATATAAACAGTGCACATCCAACAGTTCATAATTACACCAATGACTCTCCATCGGAGTTTTCTATTTCCAGTAATGCCATTTATTCTTTAATGGAGGACGAAAATTCCAATATTTGGTTGGGAACGGCATGGAATGGCGTCGATGTTTTAAGTCTTAACAAGGACTATACTTTTTTGCCCAGCTCCAATAAGGGGGAATCTCCCATTTCAGTATTGTCGATCTATAAAAACAAGGAGGCGCTTTTTATGGGATTGGACGGTAAAGGATTGACCGTTTTACCTGAAAAGACTAAAGTTGCAAACCACTATAACAGCACCAATAAAAATTCAATAGGGGATGATTATATTCAATACATCAACGAGGCAAAAAATGGGACGCTTTGGATTGGCACATTTGTAAATGGGCTTGTTAATTTCAACTACCAAACAGGCAGTTTTACACAATTCAAACAGAAGATAGGAGATTCAAAATCCTTAAGTTTTAATGATGTTCGTTATATTGTCGAGGACGAAAAAAACAATTTTTGGATAGCTACTTGGGGAGGTGGCCTTAATTATTATAATGTAATTACAAAAGAATTTAAAAGTTTTAAGGAGAAAAAAGGATATAAAAATGCCATAAGTAGCGACAATGTGATTTCGCTTCAAAAAGACGGTAATTCAATTTGGATAGCCACTTTTGGTGGTGGAGTGAACCTTTTAGACACAAAGACCAACCGATTCAAGGTTTATAAAAGCATAGAAGGCAATCCAAATTCTATCAGCAGCGATTATGTTTACAGCATTTTGAGAGACACCAAAGGAAATATATGGATGGGAACTGCCGGAGAGGGAATCAATCTATTGGATCCAAAAACGCAAAAAAACAATCGTTTTAATAATTATGCGAATGTCCGTTATCAAACCGTGACAGCAATCATAGAGGACAATAAAGGTTTGATTTGGTTTAGTTCCAAACAAGGAATTTTTAATTATGATTATAACACAAAAGCATTCAATAGTTATTCCAATTTTAAAGAAGACTATCATATAAACTCCTGCTTTAAAGACGAAAAGGGTATGCTGTATTTTGGCTGTTCCAAAGGGGTTATCAAATTTAATCCCTCAACCATTAAGGTCAAAAATGTAACGCCTAAGGTAAAATTCACCAGCTTTAAACTTTTCAACAAAGAAGTTCCCATTGGCAAAGACCAAATATTAAAAAACGATATTTCTTTTTCTAAAAATATTACCTTAAAACACGATCAGGACGTCATTACTTTTGAATTTGCCGCCATGTTGTTTCCGTCATCTTCCGGTTGCGAATACCAGATAAAAATGGATAATTTCGATAAAAACTGGAGGTCAATAGGCAAGGAAGGTTCGGCTACCTATACCAATCTTTCTTCTGGCGATTATGTTTTTAAAGTAAGGAGCAGGAACTTGGGAAGTGAGTGGGCGAACCAATATAGCTCATTGAATATTAAAATTCTTAAACCTTTTTGGACAGAATGGTGGGCTTTTTTAATTTATGTTCTTTTGGGTATAGTAACGTTGTATGTTTCTTTAAAATATTTTATTTCGTGGGAAAAAATGAAAGCAGATTTGCGATTCGAGAAATTTTCACACGAAAAAGACGTGGAACTTTATAATTTGAAGCAAGATTTCTTTACCAATATTTCTCATGAAATACGAACTCCCGTAACCCTGATTTTGAGTTCCATAAATAAAGTATTGAAAAATAATGAACTTTCTGAAAATCAGCAACAAAATCCTTTTGGTACCATCATAAAAAATGGTGAGTATTTACTGAATCTCGTTAATGAACTTTTGGATTTCAAAAAATTAGAGCATCAGCAAATCAAATTAAAGGTTTTCAAAGGAGAATGGGTTGCGTTTTGCAAAGAAATTTATCTTTCTTTTAAAGAATTTGCCTATCAAAAAAACATCAAGTTTGAATTTGAATGTCCAAGTCCATCTATAGAATTGTGGTTCGACAAAAACCAAATGGAAAAAGTACTTTACAACTTGTTTTCCAATGCATTGAAATTTACCAGTACAGGCGGCTCCGTAAAACTTTCTATTACGGAAACCGAAAAGGAAGTGAAATTAGAATTGGTCGACCAAGGTATTGGAATTTCAAAAAAACATCTTTCTAAAATTTTCAATCAGTTTTATCAAGCCAATGATTCCAATAGTGTCAATGGGGAAGGTTTTGGATTAGGATTAACTATTTCAAGTGAAATTATAAAACTTCACCAAGGCGAAATTACCGTTAAAAGTAAAAAAGGGGAAGGCAGTACTTTTACAATTATATTAAAAAAAGGGAATTCCGTTTTCAATGAGGCCGAAATTGGCCGAAGCGAGACCAATGACGAACTTATTGACACTTATTTTACCCACAAAAATAATGAAGTTCGGGTGATTACTCCAGACAACAATAGTCCGATAATCAAAGAACAAACACTGCTTATTGTTGAGGACAATATAGATATAGCCAATTATATAGTCGAACTTTTGTCGGACGAGTTTACGATTTTGCAAGCAGCTGATGGTAAAGAAGGTTTAGAAATCGCAATCGAAAAAATCCCAGATCTCATCATCAGTGATGTCATGATGCCCATAATGGACGGAATAGAACTGACCCATAATTTGAAAACAAATGTTACTACAAGCCACATTCCAGTGATTCTTTTAACAGCCAGAGCTTCTTTTATGAATAAAATGGAGGGTTTTGAAACTGGCGCCGATGATTATGTAACCAAGCCTTTTAACGAGTCACTACTTCGCGCCAGAATAAAGAACATACTTAAAAACAGAAGTTTATTACACACAAAATTTCAATCAGAGGATACGTCCGATATTGGAGAATTTATAAAAAACAAAAAAGATCAGGAGTTTTTAGAAAATTTAGGGCAATTTATAGAAAAAAACATTGATTCGGATAATCTAAACGCAAATTTCGTGGCCAGAGAATTAGGAATGAGTCATTCGGTTATTTATAAAAAACTAAAAACGATAACTGGTTTATCGCTTGTAGAATATATGCGGGATTATAGATTAAAAAAAGCCAAACAACTTATTAAAACAAAACAATATTCACTAAGTGAAGTTTGCTATCAAGTAGGTTATTCCGACCGTAAATATTTTAGTAAGTTATTCAAGGAACGTTTTGGCAATGCTCCTACTTTTTATATGAAGGAAAAATAAAGTTATCCATTTTTATTTTTTAAAAAAATTAATTAATCAAAGCATAAACATACGTGTTCTTACTATTTTCAAGGCATTAGTATCTGTTCTTTTGCTTCTACAAATTTAATCTAAGCCATTACCGTTTTATACTATTTTAAAAATAAATGTCTATTTTCAATAACTGATGACTTTTTTCGGTACACACATTATATTTTGGCTTTTTAATTTTGTTTATTAATGTTAACTAAAATGATTTTATAATTTTTTTAACCTAAAACTACGCCTGATGAAATTTTCTAAATAAACTAAAATAAAAGCTTATTTACTTGTTTCAAATACATACAGCTTAGATCTTGTATTAGAAAATGCGACCAGAGGTACTGTTTTAGAACTAAATCCCTACTTTGATGAAGTTGTGGAACAGTTTACAATTAAAGGGGATTAACTATATAATTACTCTTTATAACAAATATTTAGTTGCAAGAAACCTTTGACCAACAAGACGTTCAGAAGTAATAAGATGAAATAAAACAATTGAAAACATTAGTGTTTAAGTTCAGCCAACTAATAGGTGAGTAAAAAAATAAAAAGAAACAGCTAATAATTGTAACAGTAAAAAGGCGAAAATGAATGAAATGAGAAATCAAAATTTTTGTAGCGGGCAGAACCCTCCATATCGGTTCTTTTATAAAAAAAAAATGATTTCATGCCCCTAAAAAAATGAATTTGTACCCTTTTTTTTGTGATACCAAGTATACATTTACTTTTTATAAATAATGCTGTTTTTTTTGAATTGACTGCTATTTGAATTTAACTATTTTAAAAAAAAACTAACTATAAACCAAAATTCAAATAGGAAAAATCAATTATAAATCAATTTAAAAATCAAACATTTTACATCAAATACATAACATGAACACTAAACTAGAACAGAAAAAAACTCTTATGACACAAAAGCTATCCTTGTCTTTGATTATTTTTTTGATACCACTGCTTTTTTTTGGACAAAAAGTTGATGTAAAAGGAACCGTTTTTGATGAAGTAACCAAGGTAACTATTACAGGTATTTCTGTAGCATTAAAAAACAGTACTAATTCGGTTATTTCAGATATAAATGGGAATTACCAGATTAATGCAAATATTGGAGATGTTTTGGTATTTACCTATTTAGGTTATGAAGCAGTCGAGAAAAAAATTACTGGAAATATCTTGAATGTATTCCTTAAAGAAGAAACTAAAACACTTAATGAGATAGTAGTTATTGGATACGGATCTACCAAGAAAAAAGATCTTACAGGTTCAGTAGCGCAAGTAAATTCAAAGGATTTCCATAAAACACCCGTTACCAATGTTGAGGGATTAATTGCAAATAAAGTAGCTGGCGTACAAGTTACCCCCAGAAGTGGTAAGCCTGGAGCAGGAAGTTCTATAATAATTCGCGGCGGTTCCTCATTAAATGCGAGCAATGACCCATTGTACGTTGTTGATGGTGTTACTCTTGAAGGATCGAATGGTGGTCCTGGAATTCTTAGTCAGTTAAATCCTATTGATATAGAAAGTTTTACAATCTTGAAAGATGCTTCAGCATCTGCCATTTATGGATCAAGAGCGTCAAATGGTGTTATTATCATCACCACCAAAAAGGGAAGTTTAAAAGAAACAAAAGTTGATTTTTCATCCTCAAATAGAGTTACAAGTATTATAGAGAAAGCGCCCGTTTTATCTGCTGATCAATACAGAAATCTTGTTAACACATTAACAACTAATGGAACTCCACCCAAAACGCCAACAGGTACAGCAAACACAAATTGGCAAGATGAAATTTATCAACTTGCATTATCATCAGAAAAGAATTTAAGTATGGGTGGTGCAATAAAATCATTGCCATATAGAGTTTCTTTGGGATATCTTAATCAAGATGGAGTTTTAAGAACGGGTAATTATGAAAGATTCACAGCCTTGCTTAATTTAAGTCCAAAATTTCTCGACAACCATTTGAAAGTAAATTTAAACTTAAAAGGTTCGTTTGAAAATGAAGATATTGCTAACGAAGGTGCGCTATGGAATGCACGAGCATTCGATCCGACTCAACCTGTTAAAGTTGAAGATCAAACTTATGGAGGCTATTTTCAGTATACTCAGTTTGCTTCGAATCCAGCATTAGCAATAATTAATCCCGTAAGCATGTTGGAACAGGTCAATACTCGAAATGAGAACATAAGAAGCGTTGGGAATTTACAAGTGGATTATTCGATGCATTTTTTACCTGATCTACACCTGAACGTTAATGCTGGTTACGATATTGCAAGAGGGAAATATTTGAGTTCGGCTTCTTCTAGTTATTTTCCTGCCAACCTTTCAGAGGGATATATTTATTATGGAGATCCTTCTCGAGAAGTTCGAAACACTTTATTCGAATCGTATTTATTTTACAGTAAAGAAATAGCTGCTATTAAAAGTAGGTTTGATATTACTGCTGGATATTCTTATAATGATTTCTTGACCACCAATTATTCTTATCCCACTTTCAGACCTGATGGAGTTAAACAACCCAATAGCGATCCTGTTTTTCCATTTGACAAGCCAAGCCATTCCATCATTTCTTTTTATGGAAGAGTTAATTATGTCTTCAACGAAAAATATTTACTCACAGCGTCTTTACGTCAAGATGGATCTTCCCGATTTTCAGAAGAAAACAGATGGGGTTTGTTTCCGTCGGCAGCTTTTGCCTGGAAAATAAAAGAGGAAAGTTTCCTTAAAGACAGCAAGACATTATCCGATTTGAAATTACGATTGGGCTATGGTGTAACTGGGCAACAAGATGGGATTGCGAATTACTATCACCGTCCAAGTTATTTTTCTGGGTTTACAGACCAGCAGTACACTTTTGGTAACAATAGCTATTTAACCGTTAATCCTGGAGTATACAATCTAAATTTAAAATGGGAAGAAACTGCATCATCGAATATTGGACTAGATTTTGGATTTTTTAAAAATAGGCTGACAGCAAGTGTAGAAATTTATCTCAAAGAAACCAAAGATTTGTTAAATATTACAAGGGTTCCTTTGGGCTTTAATCAAGGTAGTGAATTGCTGCTAAACATTGGTAAAATGGAAAATAAGGGGGTTGAGTTTGCGCTAAAAGCAATTCCAGTAAAAACGGATACTATGTCTTGGGATGTTAATTTTAATTTTACATACAACAAAAACAAAATTACCCACTTGAACGACGTTTCCGTTGAAGGAATCGGCTTGTTTAGTGATGCTATTTTGGCAAATACTGTAGGCTATCCAAGAAACACCTTTTATTTGTATCATCAAGTTTATGGTGCAAACGGAATGCCTATCGAAGGTCAAATGCTCGACGTAAATAATGATGGATTGCTTAATGCTAGTGATAGATATATTACCAATAAATCGACCGCACCTAAATATTTGATGGGTTTCAGCACAAATTTTCAATACAAAAAATGGAATGTAAGCACTGCTTTCCACGCTAATTTAGATCATTATTTATTTTTTCACCCCTATGACAACTCCATTTCTATCACGGAATGGCAGACTTCACAAAACCTTAGCACTTTGTATTATGACACAAATTTTAGTCATAATGATCCGGCTCAAGGATACAGTGATTTCTATTTGCAAAATGCTTCCTTCTTAAAAATGGACAACATTAGCATTGGTTATGATTTTGGTAAAGTATTGGCCAATTCCAAAGTGGGACTTAACGTTAATTTTTCAGTTCAAAATGTTTTTATCATTACCAATTATCAAGGCCTTGATCCTGAAGCTAATTTCGGCTCAGAAAACACTTATCCTGTGCCCCGTATTTTTTCAATGGGATTAAACCTTAATTTTTAATTAAATAAATATAAATATGACAACTTTAAAAAAATTAAATAGTAATTGGATTCTTTTAGGAATGTTACTTCTAATTGTTACAAATAGCTTACATTCTTGCACAGATGATTTGGATAAACTCCCTTTAAATGAGAATACAGCGGATGTCCACTTTACTAGTGTAGCTGCTTACAAACAAAGTTTGGCGGGTGCTTATTCGAAAATGACATACAGCACATTTTTAAAATTCTATTGGAGTATGCAAGAATATTCTACTGATATGGCCGTGAGTACATGGAATGATGGTGGCGACGGAATTTACCATGAACTAGCTTGGAGTGCGGATTCACCAGCTATTGCAAATGTTTATACTTCGACATTATCGATGATAACATTGTGTAACGATTTTATCAATCAATCATCAGACGAGCTTCTTGCCAAGAGAGGATTCTCAGGAGCTGATGCTGCCCAAATAAAACGATTCCAGGCAGAAGCCCGATATTTAAGAGCCTATTGTTTTTGGATTTTGATGGACTGTTACGGAAATCCTCCGTTTCCTACCGAAAAAACATTGGCAATATCATATCCTAAACAGATTAAGCGTGCCGATTTATTTAAATTTATCGAATCCGAGTTAAAAGAACTAGAAGTAGCCTTGGCAGAACCTAAAACCAACGAATTAGGAAGACCTGATAAACCGGCCGCATGGGCATTACTATCTAGAATGTATTTGAATGCCAATGTATATACTGGCGAAAATCGGTATACCGACGCTATAACGTATTGCAATAAAATAATTAACTCAGCCTATTCATTGGAGTCCAATTATGCTTGGTTGATGTTGGGAGACAACCACTTGAACACCAATGAATTTATTTTCACCATTAATTATGATAATACCAATAAAACTTGGTATAGCACCAATTTTCTGGCTTTAGGCCCAGCAGGAGTTCCCGCGTCTGTAAATGGTATGTCTGGAAGCTGGAATTCTTTTAGATTTACACAGCAAGTCCCGGCACTTTTCCCATCGGTAACCCCTACAATAGACAAACGTGCTTTATTTTATACTACAGGACAAACTTTAGAGGTGAATAAAGTTACCACAAGTACAGATGGTTATTCTGCTTATAAATACAGAAACGTAAAGCGTGATGGAACTCCGCTAACCCAAAACAATACTTTTGGCAACTTATCCGACATTGATTTTCCCGTGTTTCGTTTAGCCGAGATTTATTTGACCTATGCAGAGGCTGTCTTGCGTGGAGGAACTGGCGGTAATAACGCTACGGCTCTTACTTACATCAATAAAATAAGAGGTCGTGCTTATGCCAATAATCCTTCAAGTACCAGTGGCAATATTTCGGCTTCTGCTCTTACACTTGATTTTATATTAGATGAAAGAGCTAGAGAGTTGTATTGGGAAACGCATCGAAGAACCGATTTGATTCGCTATAATAAACTAACAACTGGAACCTATTTATGGGCTTGGAAAGGTGGAGTAAAAGCCGGTACAGCCGTGGATGCAAAATATAATTTATTCCCGATTCCAACATCCGATTTATTGGTTAATCCTAATTTAAAACAAATTGATGGTTTCTAAAATAATTGAAAACCAAAATATAAAATAATTAATTATGAAATCGCTACTAACAGTGAGTTTGCGTAATCAAACACCGATAAGTAAAAGGCGATACCATATATGACCTCCAACAAATAAAAAATTACATATATGAAAAAGTTTTTCAAATCAATATTTGCTATCGTGCTGATTGTGGTATCTGCTTATTCCTGCACCGATGATAGCTTTAAATCTGTAGCAGAAACACCGACTGAAGGTAAATTTTTATTGACCAACAGCACAAGCGAAATTGTACTTGAAAAAAGAGATGCAGACAAAAAAATTGCAGTTACATTAAATTGGGATAATAAATCTTGGTACGGAATCGACACTCCATTGAATTATACGCTGCAAATGGATAAAAGCGATGCTGAATTTCTAAGTCCTCAGGAAATTGCTATCGCATCTGGTAATAATATTTCCTTGACACATGCCGACTTGAATGCTAAGGCATTTGCATTGGAATTGACTCCAGAGGAGGCATCAAAAATAAAAGTTCGATTAAAAGCCAACCTGAAATATGGAGCATTACCCATTTATTCGAACGTTAGCACATTGACAATAACGCCTTACAAAACGCTTATCCTTAAATATCCAATGCCTACTGAACTCTATCTTCAAGGCGATGCTGTACCATCAAACTGGGGAACTCCGGTAACCGATATACAAAAAATGGTTCAGATAGACGACCATCGTTTTGGACTTATTGTAGCCTTAACAGGAGGTAAAAATTTTGCTGTGATTAGTGCTGCTTCAACTTGGTCAGATCCAGCTTATGTAACAATGGAGGCCAATGTTACTCCTCAAAGTAGCGGCACTTTTGAACCTAGAGGTTCATCAACTAATTGGGGCGGAACTCCAATAAAATCTCCTACTGTTTCAGGAGTTTATCAAGTTATTCTTGATTTTACCACAGGAACTTATTCCATAACTCCTGCAGTTTTAATGCCTTCGCCAGCTGAACTATACATTATTGGCGACGCTACTAACAATGGATGGAATGCTCCGGGAACTGCTCAAAAATTTACCAAATTAGATAATAACACTTTTATGCTTACAACGGCTCTAAAAGCAGGGAAATATGCTTTTCTCAATGCCAATGCTACTTGGTCAACACCTGCTTATCTAGGAAAAACGGATGCTGAACCACTTTTGGGGGGTAATTTAACCCCAAATCAAGCTCCTAGTTGGGCAGGAAGTAATATAACTGCACCGAATCCCGGAAATTATACCATCACGGTTAATTTTAAATCAGGAACTTATGTTTTAAAACCTTAAAACATTCACAATCAAAGAAGATTTGAAGATAAAAATTATCACTAGATGGTTTGCATTTGAAAAAGAACAGACAGTCCGTTTAGGTAAAAAAATAATTAATTAACACATATATAAAATGCTTGCAAAATACCGCATAATACAAATCTTAGGGCTTCTAACATTATTTTTACAATTGAGTTGCTCAATGGAAAACCCTATTCCAACTCCTACTATCTATATACCCAAACCCAGTGATGTATTTTATAAGGGAACCTATATGGCTTATGTAGCCCATCAGGAAACCTATGGAGGCGTAGTTTTCAAAGAAAATGGTGTGCCAAAAGATGCCTTTAAGAGTATCGCAGATCACGGAGGAAACATCGCCCGACTACGAATTGATATGCCACCGTATAGAAGTAGTTATACCAATGGCTATGCAGATGTTGACTTTGGATCGCCCGAAAAAGTAAAAATACAGATTCAAAGAGCCAAAAATGCAGGGCTAAAAACTTTGTTAACTTTTGGTTATCAATCTATGGCCTTGAACGATGCTCAAAGATTAAACAGCTATGTGGCTCCATTAGCGTGGCAAAGTATAGCTACTGATGTTGATAAATTAAAAGAAGCGGTTTATATTCATACCACTACCGTATTAGAAGATTATATCAGAGCTGGCTTAATTCCAGAAATTGTTTCCATTGGTAATGAAACTAACCAAAGGTTTTTAGAACCCAATAGGAAAGAAAGTGATTTGCCCGCTTATAGCGTGGTTCGATCCGTAAAATTATTGAACGCAGGAACTAAAGCAGTAAGGGATTTAAACAAAAAATATGGATTAAACATTAAAATTGCCTGCCATATTTTTGATGCTTCCAATTTAAAATTTTGGTTAAAATCACATGTTAGCAATGGATTGGACTTTGATATTATGGCAATTTCTCATTATCACGCTTGGCATTCTTTAGGAGATTTTAAGAGTTGGACTGATGTGGTTGGATTTGTAAAGACTAAATACCAAAAGGATTTTTTAATTATGGAAACCGCACAATTATTTAGAACCAGTGGCAATGATGCACACGTTGATATTTTGGGTGTTGAAAATATTCCAGCAGGTTACAATAATCCACCCACTACAAATACTCAAAAGAAATACATGAAAGATTTAGGGCAAGAATTATATGATGCAGGTGGAATCGGAATAATTTATTGGGGAGGTGAATGGGTTGGTTCTAACACATTGATTTTTCCAGATCAATATGGAGCGGGTTCATCATGGGAAAATAAAGCCTTTTGGGATTTTAATTACAACCTCCACGATGGTGTCAATTGGATGAATGAAATTATTCAAAATTAGGTCGTTTGAAGGATTTAAATAAATTAATACAGTGGGTAAAACTGCCTTTATTTCTAAGGATTAAATTAATAAATAAGAATAATTAAAAACAAACCATTAAAACAAACCATTAAAACAAACCATTAAAACAAACCATTATGAAAAAACAATTACTGCTCTTATTATTATTTGCAATCTTCTCGTTTAACGGATGGACGCAATCCATTAGTTTTACTTCAGTGCCAACAAGTACTACTGTTGGAACTAATTTAGTTGTTAATTACAAATACACAGCAGCTACCACGGGAAAAGTTACTTTTTTTATTAGTAAGAATGGCGGTACAAATCCTTGGGATTACATAAGTGATGTCGCTTATGCTGAAACACCAGCAGTTGTAGGTACAGATGTTACAGGTTCTTTTACTGTCTTAATTCCAAGTGGAACTACACCAACGGCAAGTTTGACGGGTAATCAAAATTATAGATTTGCTCTTGAATTAAGGGATGTCAGTAATGTTTGGCAGGCAGATGATACTTCACAAATTAATTACAACTTCACAGCAGCAGCTGCTGTTCCAGCGGTTAGTCTTACATCGATTCCTACAAGCACACAAGTAGGAACTAATTTAGTTGTTAATTACAAATACACAGCAGCCGCTTCAGGAAAAGTTACTTTTTTTATTAGTAAGAATGGCGGTACAAATCCTTGGGATTACATAAGTGATGTCGCTTATGCTGAAACACCAGCAGTTGTAGGTACAGATGTTACAGGTTCTTTT
>Ga0209443_1001369_pt1 | contig 15430 bp, 25 predicted proteins | sample LauGreBMM110DCMD_2_FD_187571 | JGI IMG/M metagenome (GOLD analysis project Ga0209443, IMG submission 187571) | Freshwater lake microbial communities from Lake Michigan, USA - Su13.BD.MM110.DCMD (SPAdes) (version 2) | ecosystem: Environmental > Aquatic > Freshwater > Lake | place: Lake Michigan... | reverse complement strand
TATACCAATAAGCCTTTGCTCTTTATCGAGCTTTAAATAGTCAATATTTTTTAGAGGTTTTATAAAACATCTATTACCTATTGCCTTCCATTCTTTATCATTTTTATGTAAATAAATTTGATCAAGATCACAAAAATATAAATTGTCCATAAAGAACGATCTACTATTTTTTTTAATACCTTTAATGTCGTAAAATACTCTAAAAACGTTATGATGAATAACTACTAAATCTCCAACTTTTATATTTGTAGAATAAGCTAATGGAACTGAAACCACTTCCGCTAAATTATTTACAGATTTAAAACTTTCTATTTTAGTATTTAATATTAAACTTTTGCCATTCACTTTAACTTCATTATCGTATCTTTCGCCAACAGGCTTTACAATAAAGTTAAATACGCTTTTCATTAATATTCTAAATCGTATTCTACAGAGATAGCCATGTTAGAATTAAACTTCTTCCACGGCATTACTTCATCTTCTTTTCTTATGTATATATTATATGATGAGTCTTTATGGTCTAGCTTAATGTAAGCTATTTCATGACCGCCATATACTGTTTGTCCTATTGAATAATGCATGGCTTCATTCTTATAATCAGCCCCTATGCTTATTTTTCTAATAACGGAGTCCATTAATTCACTTCTTCCGCTTCAACCACTTCTACTTCAGTAGTTTGCTCTTCCATAAAATTGTAAGAACCGTCTTCTAGGTTGATATTAATAGCTCCATATTGATCTTGAAGTTCCATTTTAAAATCTTCTATCGCTTTGTTTACATCTGCAAGTTGGTGCAAAAACGCGTGCTTTTGAGATTCCACCAATCCAATGTTAGTTAATAATGCTTGAAGATCTTTTTGTTGTGTTACAATTGTTTCTAATTGTTCTGCTGTAATTTTGTTTGTGTTTTTCATGTTTATTTAATTTAATTGTTAATTATTATTATTTTATTCCCCGGCTGGATATTGAAATTGCCAAGTATTACCAAAAGTTGTAATATATTTATTTGGGTAATTCCATCCTGTTTCAAAAACATACGAGTTTTCAATTTGAAAAGTATCTATTGAAGCCGTCAATGCCTCGGTAGACCAACCCGGGATTCCTTCAGCTAAAAACACATTTGCCGCTATAATGCTTGAGCCAATAGGCCAAACGTTTGTTGCAAAGTTTATAGCCTTTACACCATTAAAAGTAGCAACGCTACCTTCGCCATCTGCAATATCGGCAGTCCATTTTATATTAAAACTTATTGGAAAACTACCCGTATTATTGTCTACAACAAGCCCGGTAATATCAGCGCTTATATTACAAGTAATAACGGCAGTCTCCCCAATGTTTGCTAAAATACCAATATTTATATTAGAATCAAGGCATGGCCTATTTATGCTTACTTGGTTTATTGGTAAATCAAGTAGGGTATATCCGGATATAGTTGGCAAAATAGGTTCTAATAAATACCCGTAAGCATTGCCCCCGTTTATTAATACTCTATCGCCAGTTGTGAATGTGCCTACCGGATATTGGTTTGCACTATTATATTCTTCGGCTACACAATTATAAAATTGGTATGATTCATATATTGTAGGCGTTCCTCCGCCAGACGTTGCATTAGGCCAACCAATTCCCATCCCCATTCCCCAGCCCATTAGTAAAGCGCTATAATGTCTGAACAGGTGGTAATTTCGCCGTCGTCATTATCGTCCCAAACATAATCTACAATAACCGGAAAAAATGTTCCATTAGGAATATTTTTAAATACTGTCACATTTTGATTTGCTGCGGTGGTGTCTGGTGGGCCAACAACAGTAACACATAATGTACCTCCTGTGCCAATATATAAAGCAGCTGAGTTTAATTTTACTCCCGGAGTAGTGCCCGGTTGTCCCTCTGGCTCAATAGTTACTGCTCTTGTTGCAAAATCTGGTTGATTTCCATATTGTCCCATAATTTATTTTTTAAATATTCTATTATATATCTTAATTTTGTTTTTTGTTCCCATTTTAAATTCTAACACTGTATGTCCAGGGAAAGAATAATCTTTACCGGGTTTCATAACCTTAGAATTACCCTCGTTATCAATACCCAAAACGGGGAAATCTACGTTTTTCATTGTGATGTCCCCGCTAGGTATTACATTGTAAGGCCTATCTTTATCTGGGCTATTTTTTTTATACCCTTTAGTTGATAGATTTTTCATTTTTTAATTGCATCCACAAGTTGTTCCGCTTCCTCCGTCAGATCCTTTATAAGCTCCCGCGGTACTTTTCTGGCTCTTTTGTGTTCTTGTGCCAAAACTCATTTGTAACCTAGGCTTCTTTGTAATAACGTCTGGAATTTTGTCTTTGTCTTCGTCTATTTCTATTTTTATTTCATTATCTTTCCCAGTATCCGAAGCAGTACCAGTTGCAGTAACAGTCTGGCTTTTATATTTTTTATCTGCATCAGGGTTTTTCTTTAAGGCAGCTGCCAATGCCGCTAGCTCAGCCTTTGTTTTTGCAAACTTTTCAACTTTTTGCCCTTCAGTTGTCTTACTAACAGTTGCGCTTTCGGTTCTAGTATCTTTACTTCCTTCAAGAGGTTTACCTTCAATATTCTTTTGTAGCTTTTCTTTTGCCAATCTATTTGCTTCTTCCTGTAAAGTTTCACCGGAGCTAGGATTCTTCCCTTGCTCCAAAGGAGATTTAGACATGATCTTATTCTTATTTTGTAAAAGCATTTTATCGCCTGCCATTCCTCTTTGATAGAACGGTGTTGCTCTTTGCTGAGCAACCGATTCTCCTGAAGTCGCATTTTCTGCTTTAGGTCTTTTGTTAGGATACTTAACGTAGAAAGCTTCTTGTTTTTCAGCTTTCAGTTTTTCAGAGTTTGCTTTTATTTCCGCTTTTTTTGCTTCTCTAGTAGCAATGTTTATTTTAAATTGTTTTTCTTTTTCTTGCTGGTTGTAAGCGTTAGTCTCTTTTTGAAATGTTTTTTTAGCTTCTCTTTGAGGGTTATAATTTTGCTCTTGTTCTATTTTATTTCCAGTACTAACATTAGTGCCTTCTACTTTAACATTTTGCCCAGATTTCAAAGCATTTTTTACGTCTCTAAAAAGCTGTCTAGAATCTGATCCAGATATTTTCTCGGTTTGGTCGTATGACATATTTGCCCCCCCAGAATATACGGATTTATAGAAATCTTCTCCTCCAAAAAGAGCGCCAATTCTGCTACCTTGTTTGAAAGTACTAGGAGCAGTTGTATTAATATCAGCATTTATACCGGTTCCTAAATCTCTAATTGCTCTAGCGGTCTCCCTAATTGTTTTACCACTAGGTCGTTCTGATTGAACTTCCACCATACGTTTTCCAGAAGTAGGTATTTGAGTGTAGTCTGGTTCTACTGGTTTCGTAAGTTCAGTTTTTTCCTGACGAAACGGGGCGTATTTCATTGTAAATGCCATAATGTGTGTTTTTTATTTTTTCTTTTTATATATTATAGTTGTTTCTGCATCTCCAGTAACTTCACATTTTAAAGTTTCTTTATCTATAAATGTATATACAGATGATACAATCCATTTATTTGGAATAAAAATGGTTTTAATAAAAACTGAATTGTTTTCAATTTTTAATGTAATAATGTCAATAGGCTCTCCTGAAGTGCCACTTATTTCCTGAACTTGTAATTTGCCATCGGTGTCTTTCCAAAAAAACAATTGAGCAGACTCTTGATCTGGTTCCCAATATCCAATTAAATAATTAGTATTAATTTTTTCTTGAGAAAATGTGTTTAAGCTAAATAATGTAATCGCGATAATTAAAAATACTTTTTTCATAATTAAATAATATTAGATTTATATAATATTACTATTACGCGTATTTATTGCTTTTTATAAGCTTCTGCTTCCCAAGGTAATTTTTTAGAACCTTCTTTCATTTTGGCCCTAGAATATTTTTTACCTTTCCATGTAACATGTGAATCCGTATAATCCAAATCACCACGTTTCATTTGGTTTATATGAACCTTTTCGTGTGATATTGTTTTATTCTTTCTTAGTTCTAATGGGGATACGTCTTTATTTATTAGGATAGTGCCATTTTTTTGCGCCATACCTAATACGTTTTCGTCCATGTCCATACTATAAATCGGTGTGTTATCTGTGCCGTATGGGGCCCCTGTCATTTTAAACGCCATTTTTATAGAGTATTTATGTAATATATAAAAAATATTATAAATTCCCTATAAATATAAATCTATAGGGAATCTAAAATTATTATTATGACCAAACGCCTGATTCAATTTTTACAACTGTATATACAGGGGCTGCAGCAGTACCGGTAACATAATTAGGTATTTGTAACGCAACCGTAGGTGTTGATGGAACACCGGTTAAAGCTGATACAATACCATCTTTAACAGGGAATTGATTTAAACCTGTTAACGGGTTTACCGCAATTGCGCAAGCCGTATGAGTTAAAACTAATTTTTGCGTATTAGATACTGCTCCTTGCGCAAAATAAAGAGCGGTTGTAGTGGTGCTAAGCGGTTCAACTCTAGCGATTGTAGTAGCGTCAATAAGTGCTGTTGTACCTACAGTAAGAGCTGTGTTGCCACCGAAAGCGGCTGTTCCTTGTACTGGAAATGTAATAAAATTTGCCATTGTTTTTTTTGTTTTGTTATTTGTTAGTTGTTGTTTATTGTTTATTGTTTAACACTTTTTCATTTTTGTCGGAGCGGTTTTTGCTGAAGACTTAAGCTGCATAGGGCCAGCCGGGCCTTCTTTTTTACCCCTAATAGTGGTTCCTTTTGCTTTTTCCGCTTTTCTTTTTCCTTCTCTTTCTTCCCTTTCTTTTTCAACTTGCATTCTTAGTCTATCAGGACGCTGTTTATCAGCAGGACGCCCTTCTTTTCTTTCTCGTGTTTTTTGCTCCTCCGTCATTTTACTTTGTCTATCTTGCTCTCTTTTTTTAGCATTTGGATCTATATACTGTTTAGCCGGACTTTTAGCTTTAACCGCTGTTTTTTTTACTACTTTCATATTATTTTAATTTTATGTTATTTTGCTTTTGCACGTTGAGTTATTGGGCCTGCTTGATATATTGGTTGATCAAACCTAAGTTTAATTCCATTTGGGCCTCTATTAGATCCTTTATGTTTAGGATAGCCGGTTGTATCAAACGGACCGTCCCATAAAGCGTTCGCTCCTACCCCTGACATATTTGCTTCTTTGTCAAACGGAGTTTTTGGGTGTTGTGTTTCTTTTATGTTCATAGTTATTGATTTGATAAATCGTAAGTTGGTGTTATTGCTTGTTGTACTTGCGCAGGAGGAGGTATTGGCTGGGACTCGGTTGATGGTGGTAATATAGGATTTATCTCCTGTGTTTGAGTCAAAGGAGTCATAGATCTATCGTAACTACCAGGAACTTGTTCTTGTCCAAATACGTTTTTTACTGTTGCATTATTTCCTGTTGCTTTTGGATTCATTTGTTGTGCTTTTTTGGCTGCTTTAGCTGCCATTAACTTTTCTCTTAAACCATTTGGATTGGTTGGTGCCCCTTCCGGCACCGCTCCCCCCGATCCGTTTACGCCATAATCGTAATTAAGTTGTTTTTGTTCGGGTGTTATAATTGCGGCTTGCTTTTTTTTCAATGCTTTCATCACTGCGCTAGCAGGACTCGTATTAAGATTTCCAAAAAATCCTCCTGTATTTGTATTTTGTTGTGAATTATTTGTATTAAGATTTCCAAAAAATCCTCCTCTATGCATTGAACCTGTACCAAATTGATTTGAAGCTCCTGTTGAAGCAAGTTGCGTTGCTCCTACTGGCATACCCATCAAACTACCGTTAAATGTATTTGGATTTGTAGTTGGTACTTGAGCTTGATTAGCTAAACTACCTATTATGCTTCCACCAAAAAGTTGGTTTAAAGGACTTTTATTCGTTTTACGTGCCATTGTTCCTTGTTTTATCTTTATTCACATTATGTATTGCTGTTGCCATAACGGTATTAATATATGTATCACTTTTCATTATAACATTTCTATAACTAGTTGGTATATCTTCTTTACCTAACATTATACGATACATTTTGCTTATTAGTTGCTTACACTTAAATGAAACTTTATATATATTATATTTTTGAGTTGTGTGGTTTCTGTTTCTCCATACCACAATCCAACCCTCTTTTAATAAATTGTTCCAGCGTTTATTGTCCCAACTATATGCGTAGGTACCTATTTTATAATCTTGTTTTGTAAAGAACTCCATACAATCAAAATAAATTAACAGTTCCAAATCGGCGTCTGTTAAGTTATTATTTTTGCAAGCCCATCTTCGTATTATTCTGTAATGTTTTAATAACCCAAGCTCTTTAATATCTGAGGCTTCTAACTTAATCATAGAACTACAACTACATCACCTAGTTTTATAACATGATAAGTTTCCTTATCTATTTCAATTTTGTGACCAGCATGCCGATCATAAAATATTTCATCATTTTTTTTAACCCCCACAACTTCGTCTCCAATTTCTAATACTTTAGCTTGTATATATCTAATGTCTTCTCTTTGGTTTTCAGCAAGCATTAGCCCACCTTTTGTTTTGGTGGTTCCTTCTTTTAATTTCTCTATAATTAGATTTTTACCTATTGCTTTCATTATGCTCTCAAATTATTGATTACACAATCAGTTGATAATATTGTAGTCGCTACAGAGGCCGCGTTTCTTAAAGCACTTTTAGTAACCAACAATGGATCAATAATGCCTGCTTTAATCATATCCACAGTTTCCCCTGTTACAACATTAAGCCCATACCCTATGCTTGATATAACTTTCATAGGCACTTCTTCAATGCCCGCATTATCTAATATAACTCTAAAAGGAGCTCTAATAGAATCTAGTAATATTTCTTCACCAATTGAAAAGGCGTCTATATTATGAGAGGCATTTAATAAAGCAATTCCTCCACCTGGAACAATACCTTCTTTTATTGCGGCTTTAGTTGCACAAATTGCATCTTCTATTCTATCAGCCTTTTCTTTTAATTCAATTTCTGAATTTGCGCCAACTTTTACAATTGCTATTTTAGCCGATAGTCTTGCTAATCTTTTTTCTAATTTAACAACAATGTGAGGTGGATTATTTTCAAGCAATGAATTTTTAATATCATTTATAATATTTAATATTTCATCTGATTGCTCTCCTACGTGAAGTATTGTTTCTTCATGAGATGTTATACTTTTAATGCAATTGCCTAAATGTTCAGGTTGAATTAAATCTAAATCATCTCCAAGATCCTCGTTTATAAGCGTAGCTCCTGTCAACAAAGCTAAATCATCAAAGATCTCTTTTTTATTAATACCATACATTGGGGCATTAATAACATTTATTTTTATATTACCTTTAGCTTTATTCATAGCTAATGCGGATAGTACTTGTTGTTCTAAATCGCCTATGATTAATAAAGGTTTATTATTTTTTATTACAAATTCTAATACCGATTGTACCTGTCTAATTGAATCAACTGGGGACTCTATTAATAACACCAAAGGATTATCTAGTTCGGCTGTTTTCTTTTGAGCATTGGTAATAAAGTGAGAATTTGTTAATCCCATATCACATTGTACTCCTTCAACTATTTCTAAACTACAATCTGGATCCGATGAGGTTTCCATCATCACAATACCGGTGTTGCCTACAGATCTAAAAGCATCACCAACTAATTTACCAAGTTCTGGATCATTATTAGTTGATATGGTAGCAATTTGATCTAGCATATCGCCGTCTACTGTTATAGCCATATTTTCTAGATACTGTATAACTTTTTCAACCGCCTTGTTAATGCCTTCTTTAATTTTTCTAGCATTAGGCTCTTCTATGTTATAGGCGTTCTTTAAAATAGAATGCGCTAATACAGTAGCGGTAGTTGTACCGTCTCCGGCTTCTCTAACCGTTTTTCTAGCAGCTTCTTTTAAAAGTGTAGCCCCCATATTTTCTACCGGGTCCAGTAAAATAACTGCATCCGCAACCGTTACTCCGTCCTTAGTTATTAGAGGTCTTCCTGAAGCATCTTCTAAAAGAACACACTTGCCGCTTGCCCCTAAGGTTGAACTAACTGCCTTGGTTAATTTTTCTATACCGATAAATACTTTATCGCTAGCTTCTTTACCGAAGCTTAGATTTTTGACTATAGCGTCTGACATAATTTTATTTGATTAAATTGATTTGAATATATTCTATATATTACTTATTTTTAGGGAGATTTACTTGCCTTGCCCTTTATAAGCTTTTTTGTATAACTTTGATGTTTTTAACTTGGAGGTCTTTGTTTTAGCGTGAACGCCTGGTCTCGCTATATCTTTTACAATCCTAATAACAGACGCCGTTTGTTTCGCCATAATAAATATAAAATTAATATTAATAAAAGTAACCAGATAATCCAATAATAACTTGCTTTTTTATCTATTTCTTTTTTTTTGCCTACAACAGTCTCTTTCTTTACTACTTTAGACTCACTAATCGAATCCTTACGCTTAACATTAGACTCTGTTTTGTTATTTGTATATAAAGTATTAGTTTTACTTTTTTTTATCTTTAAAATAACGTTTTTATAACTTTTACCATCAACGATAATTGTTTTACTTGAATCTATAGGCGTTATAGTAATTTCGCTGCTATCAATGTTTGTAGTTATGTTTGTAGAATCTTTTATTTCTTTACTTTCTACAGTTGTAACTAAAACTTTTGTTTCTGCAATACTGTCTTTCTTTACCTCAAGCTTATCAACTTGTACATGTCTACTAGCACACGATGTAAATAGTATCAGCAATAATATATATTTCTTCATTATTCTTTTATTTGAAAGTGCATCCAATCATAATTTTTTTCTCTGCCCAAAGATTCAAATCCATGTTTATAAAATACGTCAATCATTGGTGTATATTCAGGACGCGCAAATCTTGCGGTCTTTGACGTTTCTTTTAAAGTATTTCTTGCTGGATCTAAGTCGATAGCTATTCCCCAAGAATGTGTCGACCACGCATTGCCACCTCTCATTTTTCTGTAACTAAAACAACCACCAAATAAATCAATACCTAGTTCTTTTATTTTAGCATACCCGTACACTCTATGTATCTCAGCAAATATTGCTTTAAATTTATCGGCAACTAATTTATGACACATCATTGAATTTACTACAGTATCGGTATCCCAAGCAAGACGCATAGGATATGGAAGTGGAATTTTAACTAAATATCCAACGCCCGTTTCATTAGCTGCCCCGTATTTTTTAATTATACTAGTTGTCTTAATCATTATTTTTATCTGTTTTTCCTAATTTTTTGTTTATTACCCAATCGTGTATTTTCATTGAGGTATAGACTATTGATATTATTAGCAATAGTATTTTAAGACTTGCTTCCAAATTTGTAAGACTTATTATAAGGGTTAAGGCGTTTAAAGAATAAACACGAAGGCTGCATTGATCCATTATCTTTTCAGTTTATTAACAATGTCCGTAAATCCTTGAATCCCTATATATGCAGTTGATATAATAACCCAATCCGATGAGGTTAAGTACCCAGAAAATAATCCCGCACATGCTACAATAAACACCATTAGCTTTCTACTAATCCATTTATTTAATAATATATCTAATTGCTCTTTGCTCATTTTTTGTATTGTAATTCTTATTATACTAATCTTATTTTTACTACTCCGACTGTATGGTATAATCCCTTAAGAACAACCCCTCCGGCTGCTGCTGATGCGTCATCTGGAAAGTTGCGAAGTTCCGGTAATGCTAGTTCTCCTCGAATCTCAGCCTTTGTAGTAAGGTCATTCCCTATTACTGTAGTATTGGTTCCATTGCCTCTAGCGTCTGCCCCAATAACTATTGCGTTATTAACGCCAGCTCCAATCATTCTACAATCTCTACCAATACCAATACAATCATTACCTAGTTCCTCTTGCGAAAGAGCATTATATCCAATTGCAACATTATTATCTCCGCTTCTATTTTCTTCAAGAGCAAGGGTGCCGATTGCCGTGTTGTTAAAACCTACATTATTTTTGTTAAGTGCAAAAGCGCCAACCCCTACATTATTTTCTCCCCGATTGTTTTCAAGCGCATAAGCACCAACGCCAGTAGCATAATTGGAAAGATAAGCATTGTTACAAGAAAAGTATCCAATTGCCACACTATAATTTCCAACAGGACCCAATTGGGCAAAGGCTTGCGTACCAATTACGGTGTTATAATTACTCCCCGTAGCATTAAAAAGTGCTTCCTTTCCTATAGCTATATTTCCGTCCCCAGTAAGATTTTCTAAAAGAGCACTTTCTCCTATAGCCACATTATCAAAACCTACTGTATTGCTTCTTAATGCCAAACGCCCTACGGCTGTATTATTAGATGCAAGATTATTAACAAGTGCTCTTAATCCCACAGCAGTGTTTCCATTACCTACAAGATTTTCAGTAAGAGCAAGTGTTCCAACCGCGGTGTTATCTACACCTATTGTATTTTCTTGCAATGAAGCATGGCCTACAGCTGTTTGTTCATTACCGGTATAATTTTTAAGAGAACCTTCTCCTACAGCTACATTCTTATAACCTATACTATTATTTCTAAGCGTTTGCCCTCCAATAGCGGTATTTTGATTTCCAGACGTATTATCAGCTAAAGCTCTATATCCAACTGCAGTGTTAGTATTAATATTACCACCTCCCATACCAACAACTATGTCGCTAAAGAAGATGTTACTTCCATTTAACTTTACAACAGGTCCATTTGCATCGCTAAGCACAAATTCACCCGCGTTTAGTTTTAAACCGCCATAATTTTGTGCTATTGTGTCAAATAAACCAAGATGCCCTATATCTGCGTTTAATAATGATGTATTACCATTAGTTAATATATCATTCAAATTATCACTACTATTTGTTGATATAATAGCTACTAAGTCTGCTATTGATATATTTTTAGTTTGATTTTTAGGCTTGCCGTTAATTAATGCAGTGCTTGTACATACTAATATATCAGTAGGTAGTATATTATTGTTTTCTGGATAACTGTATATTATTGCCATTTATGTTTTTTTTGTGATTAAAATAAGTCGTTCCAAATAGTTCCATTCCAGCATTTTAACTTATTTACTGATTGATCATAGATTATTAATCCTGCAACGGGCGCTACGATAGAGGCTGCGTTTGCAACTCTAGGGGGCAAAAAACCTTGACTTGTTGAATCTACTTGAAGTTTTGCGGAAGCGTCTGGATTTGTTACTCCAATACAAACCGTTCCCCTTAATATTGTTCTTATTATAGAATTATTACCTATTACAGCAGTATTGGATCCAAAACCGCCTGCAATATAGCCAATTATAATTTCGTTTGAAGAATTTATTGTCCCCGTTGTGCCAATACCTACATGCACATTATTACTGCCACTTCCAATATTTACTCCAGAACCATTCCCAATACAAACATTTGACCCACCACTAGAAACCCCAATTCCTGAACTAGCTCCAATTGCTACGTTATTATTGCCACTAACATTATTAAACAAAGAATTTTGCCCAACTGCTGTATTTAAAGAGCCATTAATATTGTATAATGCCTGAAATCCAATAGCGGTATTGCTTGCTCCACTAGTATTAAAAACCATCGTATTGTATCCAAAGCAGGTATTGCTCGTCCCCGTATTACCCACAAGAGAATTACCACCCACAGAAACACAATTTGCCGCAGCATTTGCGCCTCTGCCAACACTTATGCCATTTACAACTATATTATTAACAAATGTTTTAACGCCATTAAAAGACTGCACTCCGGTAGTTACTATTCCTGGAGTTGTAGAAGTAGCTGGAGATAATTGAAGAACGCCTCCAGTTATAAGTCCTCCATTAGTGTTTCCAGTAGCAGTAGGTAATCCTATCGAACTTACAGCAACTGATCTCACCCATTGGGTTGTTGCTAATTGAGTATCGTTTGCTATTAAACTTGCAGTTGGCGCTACAGGTGTAAAAAGAAAAGTTTTTAGACCATTAATAGTTTGAGATCCTGTATTTAAAACCCCTCTAGCTGTAGCACTAGTGTCTGGTAGATAAAACGTGTGTGTATTTCCTGATGAAATTATTTGAAAATTACTACCAGCAACACCAGTTGTAAGAATTTGTGCTGTATTAGTTAAAGTGTTAATAGATGTTATACCGCCACTGCTACCGGCCGGCCCTGCTGCACCTGTTGCTCCTGTAGGACCTTGTGGACCTTGTGGACCCGCTGGACCTGTATTGCCTGCTGGCCCTTGAACACCGGTTAATCCGGTTGGACCCGCCACTCCTGCTGTTCCTTGCGCCCCTTGAGAAGCTAATAAAGCCCAATAATTTGTATCTAAATTAGGTGCAATTACACCACCTGTTGTGGCTATACAAAAATAAGATGCACCATCAAAACCAACAGCGTCGTCTATTACATAAACATTTCCAAATACCCATTGACCTTGCCAGTTTAACCCCGCTGGACCTACTGGGCCAGGCACGCCCTGTGCTCCGGTTGCTCCCGCTGTGCCCGCGGCTCCTTGAGATCCTTGTGGCCCAATTGGACCGGTTGGCCCTTGTGAACCAGTTGCACCTGTGGCTCCTGGAATACCAGGTATACCTTGCGTTCCTTGAGCGCCTGTTAAACCTAAAGGCCCTTGAGCCCCGGTTGTCCCTGCTGAACCAGTTGGCCCTTGAACGCCCGCTGGTCCTGTTGCCCCTTGAGAAGCAAGTAATGACCAATTAGTGGGATCAATATTTGGAGGTGTTGCTGTAGGCCCAACAGGATTAATACAAAACCAAGAAGCTCCGCTATACCCTACGGCATCATCTATCAAATATGAACTAGCTGAACTCCAAGCTCCTTGCCAGTTTAAACCAGCGGGTCCGACAGGACCGGGTACACCTTGAGATCCAGCGGGACCAGTTGCACCACCAATACCAGTTGGCCCAATAGGACCAATAGGACCGGCAGGCCCGGTTTCTCCTTGAGGACCGGTTGGACCAGCAGGTAAAGTTGCAACAGCAAGATCAATTATATCTGCTATTAAAAATGATTTTGTGGGGTTACCACTTTCATCAAATTGAGTCCCTACTACTGTATCCGATAATGTAGGCGTAACCTCTGGATAACTATATATTATTGCCATTATTTTTTTGTTTTAGCCTTTATCTTTTTTGCTTCTGAAAGCATTGCCTTTGTAGGTTTTTTACCGCTACCTTTATTCTCTCTTATGTTGTCCCACAATCCGCGTTTGGATGTAGATCCGTCTTTTCTTTTTAACAGTTCCATTTGTCTAGTGCTAGTTTTTTTCTTGAAGGTTCACCGTTCGGTTTTGTCATAGGGCCTGGCATACCAGACATTCTGGCGCAAAATGATTTTCTACGCTTTGCGTCTTTACTACCTGCTTTTAATTCCGATGGTTTTTTAGTTACCGCTGTTTGTAATTTACTTCCAGGGTTCTCTCTTCTGTAACTTGCAACACCTTTAGCGTTTAATCCTCCTTTAGGATCTTTGCCCTCTTTACGTGTCCAAGCTGCAGTCTTTTTTTGCATAGCTGGACTATTAGCTTCACCAATAGTATATCCGTTATTTTTGCTTGTGCCCAATCCTTGTGGGCCGATACCTTTTCCTTGCATGCTATTTTATTTTATATTTTTTACCGCTTTCTTTTTTTGTGCCATCACCTTCATTTCCTCTATTCTGTTTAACAGATTCAAATCTACCGTCTTCGTGATCGTAGTCCATACCTTTTTTACCAGGACTCTTACGATGCATTCTTTGGGCATGTGCCTTCTTGGCCGTTCTATCATCCGACTTGGCGTACGCAAGATCTCTAGCCGCCTTTGCTTTTGCCGCCTTAGGGGATAACTTCTGTTTTAATAAAGGAGACTGAATGCCTAATTGAAATGCCATACTATTATTATTAGTTGCGGATTCAGGACTCGAACCTGGCTCTGGGGTTATGAGCCCCTTGTGCTACCAATTACACTAAACCGCGATATAGAGTATAATTACGCATAGACCTAACAATTTACAGCGCGACATTAGCCTACTATTTTTATATATAATTACCTAACGTCACACTTTTCCGTTTGTTTATTATAATGAAACGCCGTATGTTTATTATGATTTCTGGTAAAAAAAATTTTTTGTGAGATATATATAAGTTGAATGCTACCACCAGGTTTTGAAACGAAGCGCCCCCAACGGAAACGATTTGGTTTCGACCCACCCCCCAGTCGGATTTCGACTTTACAAAAAACGATTTGCCTTTTCGGTCGGCGTCGGGACGGGCGACTGGCATACCGCTGTGGCGAGCATAAGTCTTACGCCATACGATAACGTTTGAGTACGTACGCTGCCGGCATACGATACGGTCTAGCGGTGCTGCGTGTTACTGTAATGGTGGTTACCGATACGTGGAGCGGAGCGACACGCGGAGCGTGTATAGCACGCGTATAGCACTTACAGTCCTGGTACGACCTAGATCCGATAATATATATGAATACAAAATATAACAACTATGAAAATTGAGATCACAAAAGAAGAATTAAAAGTAATATTATATGGCTTAGCTGCTGCCGCAGACAGAGCGCTGACTGCTGCCGAGTATCAAGAGTACGAAGATCTTGAGAATGATTTGATCACGCGATTCTTCTCTCAATCCGAATACGAAGTATAAATGATAATATAATTGAATAACAAATTAAATAACAATTAAATAAATAATTATGAGAAACTTTAAAAACACAGGAGAGATTGTATTGTTCACTTACCAAGCGGCTTTAACCGGATTGTTTGTGTTCGGGTTCGTGAGAGTAGTGATCGGATTGATCATGGGTGAGTTCGCTAACGTATCGTTCGGTATTTATAATTAAACAATAACCGATAACGGATCCGGTAACACGGATCTTTTTTTACTCTGCTTCTGCGGAATTGGCAGGGCGGAGCATGCGAGCTTGCGAGCAACGCGGAGCGTATAGCATTTACAGTCATGACACGAGGTGATTTTGATAATATATATGAATAAAGAAATTAATATAAACAAATAAATTAAATATAAAGTCTTACAATCTTAATACGAATAGTATTTGATAATATAAATGTAAATAATAACAATCTAAATATAAATAAAATGAACAAATTTAAAAAAGAAGTTGAAGTAGTAGTTGTAAAAACTAACAAAGAATTGATCGCTGAAGCAATATCTAAATTAAGTCCAGAAGACTTGGCTTTAATCTATCCGCCGATCGAACGAGCTAACTTTGTAGTAAGAAAATCTTGGCTAGGTCGTAATCAAGTTATAACTTTTGTAAATAATAAAAATCAAAAGATAACTTATAACCATGATGAAGTATTAAAAGTAATGTTACCAAAATTAAATCTAATGCCATGTTGGATTAAAAGAGAATA
>Ga0209443_1001368_pt1 | contig 15434 bp, 15 predicted proteins | sample LauGreBMM110DCMD_2_FD_187571 | JGI IMG/M metagenome (GOLD analysis project Ga0209443, IMG submission 187571) | Freshwater lake microbial communities from Lake Michigan, USA - Su13.BD.MM110.DCMD (SPAdes) (version 2) | ecosystem: Environmental > Aquatic > Freshwater > Lake | place: Lake Michigan... | reverse complement strand
CTTATATTAAATTGATATAAAATTATTTGTGTCTTTTGTTATATATTTAAGACTTTCATTCTAAATGAAATATTGAGACTTTGATTATTATAAAAAATAAAATAAAATATTAATTTATAATATATGAAACTTTCAAAAAAATCATACCCTATTTTATTTTTGATATTAATTAGCTTTATACTTTTAATTTTAATATATAAATGGATTGATTATTTGGCAAATAATAAATATATTGTTGAATGTTTTTCAAATTTGCAAGTTGTAAAAGAAGATATTTATGGTGGTACAACAAGTCATACAGTAGATTTACCGTTAACTACAACTTATAGTTGTAAAAACTTTTGCGGTCCTACTGCGCGTTGTTCAATAACTGGACAACAATGTTTTACTGATATAGATTGCCCGGGTTGTCAACCATACTCACCACCTTTACCAAACAAAAAAGACGTTTGTATTTCAGGTGACGATGATGCGGGTAAATTAACAATCGGAGTAACTCCACAATATTCTTCTTTAACTGCCGGATATGGAACAAAAGAGAGAATTATCACAGATAACATTTTTTCTAAACCAGCTCAGGCAAATTTTGGGGTTGATACATGGACCTCACCGTCAAATCAAGTATTACAATTATATAACAAAAGATATAGTCCACCTTCTACGCTTCAATACATGCCAAAGTATTCCAAGCGTTATACTTTATCCGGCGACTTTGTAGATAATGGACCTCTGGCTTCAAATGCCTATCTACACCAATGAAGATTTACTTATAGTAACTTCTTTTGCGATTTTCTTAATAATTTTGTTTTCATTATCAAAATCTTCATTACCTGAACCACCCATTGCCTCTATAATCAGTTTATTATATTGGTCCGAAAAAGCGGATTCACTTTTCCCGCAATCTGGATGCTTTTGTTTAAACTCTGGCAATAATCTCGAGTTCTTATTTGCTATGCGTTTGATTGCCTTCCTCAATTTAAGTTTTTCATCATTTTCTTTTTCCCATTTATTTTCATCTTTAATATACATTACTTCTCTCTTTGAATCGCTGCAATGAACCGGTCTTTTATGAATGTCGAGTGCCTGCAGGTTTTTTACGATGATATTAGAAATGCCTTCAACAAAACCTAATTTTCCAACATTTTCTAAATCAACCAATTGAAGCTTGAGTGAATCTACAAAATCCATTATATTCATTGCGTCTTTGCAGTGTTCGTTTAAAAAAACATTCAGGTTAAATGTCTTATTATGCGAATTGTTATTAATCATTGTATTATTTGTGCCATTTTTACAAATTTCAAATAGCTTATTCGTCAAGGTTTCGTTCTGTTTTTGTGTTTCATTATTTTGATTTATCAGTTCCTGATTTTGTTTTACAACTTCTAAAACTAAATTTGTTAGAGTTTTAAATTCTGACTCGTCTTCTACAGTCGAATTATTTGTATGTTCTTGGTTTTCGTTTAGAGCACAGTTTAACGCATTTTTATGTCGCGACAATCCTGACGAGTGTTTATATATTTTACCGCAACTACAACTGAAATATGGTAAGGCATTTTTTGGCTCTTTTTTGTTATCATTATTACCATTTTTGTTATCATTTTCTTTCTTTTTATGTTTTACGGTTGATAAATGTATTTTAAAATTACTATATTTATAGCATTTAAAGTCACAAAAATCACACAAATAATTTTCGGCATTTTTCGGCATTTTTTTGTTACCCATCTTTACCATACAATGATAATAAAAAAATGCCTAAATCGTTTTTTTATACAAATATATAAAATATAAAAAAATTTATCGTAACAAAATGATAATTATTTTTTTGGTGACCAGACGTAAAAATTCAATTATGCAGCGAAAGCTTCCTTTTTTTCGGGAAAGACTTTCCACTTTTGAAAATTGGACATAAAAAATGTCCATTTTCAATTTTGGCTACGGACTTTCGGAAAAAATACCGCCATCTTTCCACTTAACCTGAAAGAAACATTTTTGCCATATTTTCAGTTTTTATTTACATTATAATATATTACAAAATAGCTTAAAGAACAAATTTAAAGTTACTCAGTGCTATTAGTATTTTAATGTCAGCATTTATTGTTCTTCTTTTATATTTCATTTAATTTATTTTATTAAGAATTGTAGAACTGTTTAGCAAAATAGTTAGTTTACATTTTTTTTATATAAGAAATTATATGGAATTATTTACTGTGGCAAAGTTTAGATATCCAAAAACTATTGAGGAATCTTTCTCAAAAACTAGCAATTGCGATTACACATTTTTTTACGAACATGATAAAACATATGAAATATTTTTTAAAGAAAATATTATTGAAAATATCAAATTTGATGAATTTAACACAATTAAAAATAAATACATAAAAAAAATTTGCTTCATACTTTATGTTCTACATTTTAGAGGAGGTTTTTTTATTGACCTTAATGTCGTTCCTACAAAAAATACCAATAATATAAACATAACGGATGAAACTTTTTATTGTGTTAAATCTATTTTAAATGCTGAAAATTTGTTTCCGGGAATTTTAGGTTCTTCTAAAAACAATGATAATCTTTTTAACTTAATCAAAAATTTAATTGAGTTTGATAAAAGTGAAAAAGAATTCAATTCAAAAATATTTTATGAAATTATTAATGGAAACGATAATAAAAATATAACCTTTTTAAACGAAAAAATGTTTAGTAATGATAACATTTCAACCGTTAACGAATTTGGTGATATTTTGTTTAATCATTATTATGACCCTAAAGTAAGCTATACTGACGTATCATTTGAAGTAAAAAAAATTACTGAAGTTAAAGACGTTAAAATAGGAATTACACTATTGATTTTTAATGATATTAATTCTTTTTTTTCTAACGGAATAAACCAAAATAGTTTATTCTTATGCGAATTATTATTAAATGTTGGGTTTGATGTATATTTTATTATTGAAGACGCAAAATTGTTTAATGTGAGTGAAAATACATTAACTGAATTTTTTTATGATGACAGATTTAAATACAAAAAATATTCTGAAATTCTTTATACCGAATTTAATCTCCTTATTACACTCAGTTTTTCATATGAAGGATTGTTTATTTTAAATTATTTAAGATATTTAAATACTAAACATGTTGGTTATTTTTGCGGGAATACATATATAGTTGAAAGTGAAAAAATACTTTATAATCAACATAAAAATAGGCAAAACGATGAATATGATTTTACAATAAATGAGCATCCTAAATATGACCAAATCTGGTGTATACCACAAATGGCTGAATTAAATCTAGATTTTTGGTCTATATTACATCGGTGTAATTGTATTGAGGTGCCTTTTATATGGTCAAATAATGTCATTACTTTATTTTGTAAAGCTAATAAATGCGATGAAAAAGATTTATATTATAAAAACAAGGGCGCTGAAAAAAAAATTGCTATTTTTGAACCAAATATTAGTATAATGAAATGGGCTTTGCCTGCTATTTTAATATGTGATAATACATATCGTAAAAATAAATTGATTAAACATTTATATGTTACTAATATAAATTCGTCTTCTACAAATGAATTTAACTTAAAACAATTTAATAAAATCGTTAAATCGCTAGATTTAGTTAAAGATAAAAAATGCTCTATTGAAGCTAGATATAATACATTATCATTTATGAAAAATCACGCTGACATAGTTGTTTCACATCAATGGGGAAACCCGTTAAATTACTTATATTTTGATTTAGCCTGGATGGGATGGCCTATTTTACACAATGCTTACTTATGTAAAGATGTTGGCTATTTTTACAATAATTTTGATTTAACTGGTTCTTCTGAAATTTTAGAAACAATATTGACTGACCACGATAAAAATATTAATTTATATTTAGAAAAAAATCGGGAAGCAATAAATCGTTTTTTACCGATTAATAATAATTTACAAGAACAATATAAAAAATTAGTTTTAAAAATTTTAGCATAATTTAAACAAGAAAATGGTCCGCAAAATCAAAAGTAATTTTTGAAAATGACCTTTTAAAATTATTTTTAGAAATGACACAGTTAATACTATTTTTGAACATTATTAACTAAATACGCATATATCTTTTAATTATTTTTTATATATGTTAAATACATTACCATATATAAAATGTGTTTATGTTGCATAAAGAAGACCTGCATTACCGCCTACGAATATTACCATATTTACTCTTTCTTCCATCAAATACAAATCAAAATTATAATCATATATGCGCCACGTAGGCTTATTTATTCCAACTAATTCGCCTGTACTAGGGTCACAAATTGTAAGAACTTGTGCATAAGGGTCTAATGGAGGAGAAATTGTTGTAAACTCAAATTGGATATTAGTAAATCTACTCATATTCATGGCACCGGATGGTTGTAAATTGTAAGGAGAAGTGTCTAAACAAAAGTTATAACAATATAGTCCAACAGGCGCATTGCCTGCGGTTCTTACATATTTTTCTACAAAGTTATAAACCCCCGATGGTAACATATTCTCTCTATACTGCCCATCTAACAATATTCCTAACGCAACTAAAATGTACTGAATGTTTTGAGGATTATAAACGCCTGTTATGTAGAGTCCGGTTTCATTTCCGTCAACATTTACACCTGGACCGATTCCGGTACTTATAGGCTGCGACGGGTCCGCAAAATTATAGTCACCTGCCACTGGTGCGAGCGATACATCTTGCGGCATATAGTTATAAGGCCAATTTGTATAATTGGACCATTGGTTACGTAAATTTACATCACTTCTCTGTAAATAAAACATCCAGCTAATAACCATTCCAATAGAATCTAAGTTAATTTTGTTTTGACCTGTAATGTTATAAAAAGGTTTTTCATATACTTGTTTAAATAAATACTTTTGTTCATTCTTTGCGAATATCAGCGATTCATCATTTGAGAGAAAACAATAAGTGCAATTTAAGTTGATGTCCGCGTTCCATATTGTTCTAGTGTCTACGTAAGAAGTAGGACCCAATACTTCGTCAGGAGGGGTTTGTAAAAATCTATAAAATTGCATGTAAAATTGGTTGAAATTTGGCGCAACAACTGGAAAATTATTTGCATAGTCAGTGACATCACGAATGGTAAACCATTGGTTTATAGGCCGGAATGTTACACTTATTTGAAGTTCATTATACTGTAATGAAACTAAGGGGAATGCCTGTTGCGTTTTTAAATTAAACCACGCACCTAAAGGGATATATAATGTTTGTCCTGTAATAGAGGGTTGAGCTCCTGCAGGACTTGTCGTGTAAAAAGCGTTCGGGTAGGCATTAACTCGACCGCCATAATTCGCAGGGTCGTTTAACTGCGGAACATTTCCTATCATTTCATTAAACAATGCGAGTTTTTGCCCACTGAAATCACGTTGCGCTGAAGCCAAAATATATCTACCTGAATATTCTTGTAACTTCTGGTTTCCGCAAGTAATAGTTATTTTTTCAATAATTTGAGCTCCCAAATTTGCTATCCACTGAAACTCGTAAGGAGCCCAATCTGTATAACTTGTTGAACCATCTGGTGTTGTAATGAGTTGAGGTGGATAAATAGGAGACCAAATATTAGGTAATGCCACTGAAATGTAACAGTCCATTAATAAATCAGCGTAGCGTTTTACTTTAAATGTAAATGTTGACTCTGTAGTCAAGTTTAGTGTAGGTGTACCTTCAAAATCTAATCTGAAATTTTGTTTTCCATAATTGGTGTATTTTAAATAAGTTGCCTTCCAAAATGTTTTTTCAGGGTTACCATTTAATATTACATTTTGTTGTGATTGAGAAACAAGATTCATTAATCCTCCAGCCATGTCTTATATATAAATATAAATATTATTTAACTTTTTTGGTTTTTAAATATATTATACTATTTTTATATTATTACAAAATTACAAAATTACAAAATTACAAAATTATAAAATTACAAAATTACAAAATTATAAAATTACAAAATTATAAAAATAATATAATATATTATACTAATGTCAACAAATTCAAATAATTATTTAAGCGCTATAAAAAATATGAATGAGGATTTTCAATCTTATTTCATAATGGCAATAATCTTTATTTTATTGATAATAATGATAGGTTATATAATTTACATTAGAAGATTAGAAAGTAGCGAATGTAATTACATGAATAATTTATACCCTTCGGTAGCCGGTAATTTGAAACCAATTTCTGCCAATGACCCTGATTGTAGTGGTAATTTATTCGATTATTATATTAAGACGGCATATAATGCCTGTAGTGGTGGTTCTTATAAAAACGACTTCGTTGATGTATGTAACTTAAAGGCTGTATTGAAACAAGGGGTAAGATGTTTAGATTTTGAAATTTATTCTATAAATAACAACGCAGTCGTAGCTACAAGTACAATAGATGATTACTATGTGAAAGAAACATTTAACAGTGTCAGTTTTGGAGATGTAATGAGTACTATTCAAGCCTATGCTTTTTCAGGAGGCACCTGCCCAAACCCTACGGACCCTATAATTATTCACTTAAGAATTAAAAGTAATAACCAAGAGATGTATTCAAATATGGCGAATATTTTTAAGTCATATGATTCGATTATGCTCGGCAAAGATTATAGTTTTGAAAATTATGGTAAAAATTTAGGAGCGCAACCTTTATTAAGTTTTCAAAACAAAATAATTTTAATTGTTGACAAAATTAATAATGCCTTTTTAGAAAACCAGGACTTTTTGGAGTATGTAAACTTAACAAGTAATTCTATTTTTATGAGAGCATATGATTATTATAATGTTAAAAATAACCCAGACATCAATGAACTAACTGAATATAATAAAAGAGGCATGACTATTGTATTGCCAGAGCCAGGTGTAAATCCGTCAAATCCTAGTGGTTATTTATGTAGAGCATCAGGGTGTCAAATGGTTGCCATGCGTTATCAAATGGTTGATAACTTTCTTATGGAAAACGCATTATTTTTTGATACTTGTAATTACGCATTTTGCTTAAAACCACCCGAGCTAAGATACAAACCTGTTACAATCCCGATGCCCACACCACAAAACCCTGAATATTCTTACGCAACCCGCAATGTTAGCAGTGATTACTATAATTTTAAAATGTAAACTAAAAACCGAATTAATTCTGTATTAGAATATTTATTAGAATATTTATTAGAATATTTATTAGTATATTTATTAATAAATATAAAAAATAATTTAAACATTATATTAGAGTTAATAACTATAATATAATGGGAGGAAAAATGAGTAAGTTGTATGACCTAAATCCAGTGAATTATCATTGTCCAAAATGCAAAGAAACTGGAAAAACCCCAAATTTGGCAGGAAGATTTTTTATAATTAGTGACTCAGAGTGTGAATGTAACGGGTGTAAATCAATTTTCCCAAAATCTCAAATGTATAAGCCAGTAGTAACAGGTGTAAAATTAATACATCCTTAAAACAAGAAGCTAATTAAATCAATATCTGAATTCAAATATTTGTCTTTAATCTTATCTGTAAGTATTTTAAAAACCAAATCTCGTTTAATTTTTTTACAATACTTAATTTCATTTATTATATCATTTAACTTATTATTTGGTGCCCATTTTTCACTGCATGTAAGCGAGCGACAGCATAAACAGTCAATTCCAGTGAGTTTTTTTAAATATGTAATTTCGTAACTTGTTTTACTACCCAATATTTGTTTATAATTATGATTGTTTAAAAAAACTGTAGGACAAACAAAAGGATAATTAACACCTATAACAAATTTATAAGAAACGCCAAAGTCATAAACATTAACACAAATCTCGTTTGGTTTTTGAGTTAATTCAATATTAATCTCTTGATATAATTCGTACATACTAATAAACTCTCGTTTTAGTCTTCTAGAAATACATTTACTACCACTAAAAGATTCAAGTATATAATTATTTTTTTCCATCATATCATTTTTTATATAATAATTTTTATATAATAATTTTTATATAATAATTTTTATATAATAATTTTGTATAATTATTATATGAAGAACACGAACATTTGTAAAGATTTATCTTTTTCAGATTGTGAATTAGCGATTTTGCGCATGTCAGTTGACAAAGCCGAAGAAAAAATGGGAAAGCGCATTGTTAACTCTGATGACATCAAAAAAATAATACAAATAGTAGAAGATTTCATTAAACGTAAAAACCTCATATGTTATGGCGGAACAGCTATTAATAATATTCTACCTTCAGAAGACCAATTTTATAATAAAGAAGCTGAAATACCAGATTATGATTTTTTTACTACAAATGCGTTGGAAGACGCAAAAGAATTAGCAGATATTTATTATAAAAATGGTTTTACAGATGTAGAAGCCAAGTCGGGGCAGCATCATGGTACGTATAAGGTATTTGTTAATTATATACCTGTCGCAGATATTACTATGCTGGCAAAAGGAATATACAACTCGCTAAAAAAAGATGCGATTAGAGTAGGAGGTATATTGTACACCCCGCCAAATTATTTGAGAATGTCAATGTATTTAGAATTGTCAAGACCTGCCGGTGATATAAGTAGATGGGAAAAGGTTTTAAAACGTTTAACTCTTCTTAATAAAAATTATCCTATAACAAGTATTAACTGTGGAACAATTGATTTTCAAAGAGGAATGGAGGATAAAAACGAAGAGATTAAAATTTATGATAATGTAAGAAACACCCTCATTAATCAAGGGGTAGTTTTTTTTGGAGGATATGCGATTTCTCTTTATTCGCAATATATGCCAAAAAAATTAAGACACAAACTGGAAAAAGTCGCTGACTTTGATGTATTATCAAATGACCCTAGTACAACTGCAGAAATAGTAAAAGAACGTTTAAAAGATATTAACATAAAAAATACAAAAATTGTCAAGAGAGAACCAGTGGGCGAAGTAGTACCAGAACATTATGAAATACAGGTTGGTAATGAAACTATCGCATTTATATATAAACCTATAGCGTGTCATAGTTATAATGTATTAAACCTTCATGGACAAAAGGTTAAAATAGCAACAATTGATACAATGTTAAGTTTTTATTTGGCGTTTTTATATGCCGACAAGCCTTACTATAACCAATTTTTAGACAGAATTTTGTGTATGTCAAAATTTTTATTTGATGTTCAACAAAAAAACAGATTAGAACAGAAGGGTTTATTGAGACGTTTTAGTATAACTTGTTATGGTCATCAAGCGGGCATAGAAGACATGCGTGCCGAAAAGGCAAAAAAGTATAAAGAACTTAAAGAAAAAGGGAATACCAAAGAATTTGAGGAATGGTTTTTGAATTATAAACCAGACAATTACAAACCAGACAATTACAAACCGACAAAAAAAAATAAAACTAAAACAAATAAAACAAATAAAACAACTAAAACAAATAAAACAAATAAAACAAATAAAACAAATAAAACTAAAATTTCAATAATCGATATTTACGGTAAAAAATCAAACAAAAACAAAAACAAAAACAAAAATAAAAATGGCTTGTATTAAATAGGACAATAACCGTCAAAACGTTGCGAATTATTCTCAACATTGCTGTCTTGTGGAGGTGCTCTCTTAACAAAATTAAATTTGTATATTAACAAGCCAACAATAATGACCAATATTGCGATACCAATGTAAATAAAAGTAATATATTCGTAATTTAATAAAGACAACGGTTGTACATCGTTAGTAGTATTATTTATAAACTCATTTGCGAGAGAAAAAGAAGCGAGGTCGCCAAATGTATCTTGTAAAGTTTCCATTTTATTTATATTTATAATTAAACTAAATAAAACAAACTCACAAAATCACAAACAATATGTCTCTAATATTAAAACCAATAATTCTTGAGATATCTTAGATATTATTTTAAACAAAAATGTATCTTTTTGTTCCTTAGAAATATTATTTTTAATTAAAATAAAGATATATATTACACAAAGGCATAATTTTTCTATAAGTAATTTTATATAATTAGATATAACATTTAGATACCCCCAGTCATTAACATAACTGCACATTTGAGTTCCACTATTCTTTATAAAAAAACAGTGTATGTCTAACAATCCAGATAAAATTCTATGATAATTCGTTTTTTCATTTTTAATGTTTATTAAGTTGCCAATTTTATCATAACCCAATAAATCTAAATATAAAATCTTTTTATTAGGTTCCTTATTAAAAATATATGGATTTAACCCATCAATATATTTATTTTCATACAAAAAATTTCCGTCAATTAAATAAGGTATAAAACAAGATTTTATTATTGAATTAAATATTTCATCTACATTTTTGTAGGTTGACCTGACAATTTTTTTCCTTTTTATAACATTATTATAACAAATAAAAAACCGTTTATTTACTTTTCTGCAAATATCTTCAGGGACAAAATCTGCCAACATATTTTTAATGGTTTTCATAATTTTTAAATTGTAACATTTTTTAAATTCAGACTGAACTTCGTTATATAATTGTGGCATTATTTCTAATCTGTCAATGAAATAAAGAAACCCTATAACTGAGCCTATGCTACAACCAGATATTCGGTCGACTTTAATATAATTTCGTTTCTCCATCTCTTTTAAAAAACACAATGCTCCTACAAGATAGCTGCCATTAAATACACCACCATCTAAAACTAAATCAATAACAAGAGGTGTTTTTCTATTTTTTATTTCATCGGGCAAATTTTCAATTAGTTTATTAACGTATTCTTGAACCATATAATATTATTAAAAAGTATTTACTATTTAATAATATAACGTATAAAAATAACAATATGTTTACACTCTTTCGTGCCTATCTTCTATTTTTATAATTTTGTTTACATCATTCCATGTTTTCCTTACTATTTTTAATTCATTTTCAACAGTTTTTTTATATTTATTTTCAAAAGATAATTTATTAAAGGTGTTATTACTATATATTACAATAGGTTTCATTTTTGGTGTTAATTTGTTTTTTTTATATTGCGCAACTTCCGCGTCATAACCATCTTCATCTTCGTCTAACATTGAAGTAAACCAGTAATAACCTCTTTCGTGTTCTAAATTAATATATGAAATTATTTTATCATTGTAATCATATATATTTAAATTTTTATCAATATAATAATCACAACCCATATTTAGTTTATGTTTGTAATCTCGTGAAAGAAAATAAGGTCTAATTTGTTTATTTATTACAGTAAATGAATTTATTAAAGTAAATGAATTACATAAATTTATAAAACAAAAAAATAAAACATAATTAAAAATTTGCATTTATATTTATCTTATAATAATTATTACCTTTATATAGTTAATAATTATTATTATGTACGTTTTAAATGAGAAAAGGTGTAAAATTCACACTTTTTTATTCATAATAACTCTATTGATAAAATCCTTCTCATTTTTGTGAGAAACATATATATTAATTAATTCTGCAGGAGTATAAAAATACTCTTTTATTTTCTTTAATGCGGGTTTTTCAATATGATTTTTAAATAAATGAAAATATAATTCAGATATAGTATTATGACTAGCGTTGCTTAACTCATGCGTAATATCAATTCTTCCGGGACGAATCAATGCCGGGTCTAATTTGTTGTAATGATTAGACGAAATAATTAAAATTCTTCCTGGGGTCTCTCTAATTCCATCCCATAAATTAAGAATATCGTCTAGAGTTATAGATTGTTCATTATTGTTTATATCCGGATACGGACCTGTCATGTTATTTTCTTTAATTTCATTAATGGTATTAATTACATCACTAAATTTAATATTATTGCAATTAGAATTACTCGTTTTATTTGAACTACTTCGTTTTTGAATCTTTTTTGTTCTATCTAATATAATGTCACCTATACAGTCGATATCCTCAAACACAATAATTTTGTTATCAAATGTAACAGAATTTTTTTCATTATCATCATTGTATGTGTTTTCAAAAAAGAATTGTTCTAATTGTCCTTTTGTTTTAATTAGCTTAAGTGAAAATTCAATAATATGTCTATTAGTATAATTCGCCAATGCCTTAATAAAAGATGTTTTTCCAGTTCCAGGGGGTCCATGTAAGCCAATACCAAGCGTGTAAGGAATACCTTTATCATAATACCATTTGCTATTCTGTAAAAAAAAATCAATCCTTTCGAGTAATTGTGTTTTCCCATCAAAAAATATATTATTAAAATTTCTGGTGCTATCAAAGGCATCTTCCCTCCAACAATCTAATTTAGACTCATTATCATTATCAAAATTCACTTTTTCAAGTCTATAAATAAATTTTTTGTTATGTCTATTATTTTTAATTGTTGATAAATACTTATTAGTTATTTTGTCCACATATTCTTTTAATTCTGATATAGAATAAACGTACGAATAAATTTTAATTGTAATTTTGTCTGTTCTCGTATTTAGTTTTTCTTTTTCATCTCTTACTTCTTCTTCTTCAGTTGATGAATTCACATATATATTATCATCAACTTTAAAATGTTTGTTTTGAAATACCATAAACAAATCTACATTTTGTCTTTTTTCAGCGCCACTAGATGAAGCTTGTAAATTTGTATGATACTCTTTAATTTGATATATAGTGTTATTTTTTTCGATATTTTTTATAATGTAACACCACATAGCCTTAAATCTATCACTATATATAGAACTAACTTGGCTTGAACCATAACCGTTTGTAGTTAAACATTTTTTACCCTCAATTATTACACAATTCTTTTTATAAAACATAAATTTAATGTTATCTATACTTATATTAGTGAAATTCGTATCAAATTGATATTTATGAATGTAATTAATGAACACTCCAAAACAACTAATAATAATTGTAGACATTATTGTATCAAACGCAGGATTACCAGTTCTAAAAAAATCAAATATAGTTATTTTTAGAATATTAATATAGTTACTGTAAAGCATGCTAAAAATATTTGGCATTCAAAATAAGTTAATTAAACTAGTATAGTTATATTTATATTAGTTTAATTATAGATAAATTATAGATAAATTATATATTAAAACGCACCAAAATGAGTTGTTACTTTATTGAAAATATAAAATAGTAATCCAAATAAAACACTTGTAAACATAAAACCATTAATATTTAAATTACCGTCATTTGAAAATAAGGCAGGTAAATAAGTGTATAAAAACTTTCTAAAAAATGGAAGTTGAAATAAAAAGTATAAAACCGCCAATAATAAAGGTGTCTGCATTTCATTGTACATATCATCAAGTGAGTTTTGTTGATTATAGTTTTTACTATAATTTTCAACTATATCAGAAGTATCTTCATAATTTTTAATATAATCAATATTATTTTGTGGAGGAGGTACATAATTTGGTTGAACTTGAGGGTCGTTACTAATACCAGTTGTCATCATAGGGATATCCCTAGATGGTAATTGAGTTGCGCCAGAAATACTTGCTTTTTGAATACCACTCACTATTTGGTTAATGGTTGTTTGGTCTAAAGAAAGGTTAGGGGCACTATTCTGATTCATTTGTTGTGACATTTGATTAGTTTCACTTGCCGTAAGAGATATATTATTGCTAATACTCCCTCCACCAAGCGGGTCAGTAGGTAAATCTAAGATACTTGTTGATTCGTTCATAATTATTATAAAGAATGATTGATTTTAATAATTACGCAAACAAGTTATTCAAACAAGTTATTCAAACAAGTTATTCAAAATTTAAGATTTTTGACTTAGAGTCGCACTTTGTCGCAATAGAGTTGTACTTTATACAATGTCCATTATGTTTATAAATTTTATCTTTAAATTGGTCTAAAGGAGGCGCATGAAAAATTAAACAATTTTTTTCTTTACAAACAGTTCTAAAAAGAGAAGCTAATCCAAATCCAAGTAACATTGACATAATATATTTCCCTCTTTCAGTATGAAGAAACCTACCAAAATTTATACCCATTTATATATTTTACATATTTTATATATTTTACATATTTTATATATTTTACATATTTTATATATTACAATTTATGTTTGGATTGGTATTTTTGAAATTAAAAATTCATTTTTTGGACATTCAATAATTTCTTCTTGAAAAGAAAAACAATTGCCTGCCTTATCTTTAAATAATACTTTGTCTACATTTTCAGGACTAGGATAAATAAAAATAGTTTTCATTTCTGGTCCTAAAACATAAATAAAAAATAGACCAATCGCAAAACTTACTAAAAAAACTGGGATTGATATATAATTTAATAACATTTATATATTAATTCTATAAATTAATTATATCGTTTTTACACCCTTGAAGATTTAAAATGGCACGCTTAATGCCAAAAAAATTAACAAGGTTTGCCCTTCACAGAGCGTGTAAATTTTGGTTTTACTGGTTCGTCTAAACCAGTTGATAAATTCTTGCTTCTTGATAAACCAAAGGTCAACCTCGTTAGATAATTTGGTCTTTCTTTGTTATTTATCGCATTATAAGCAATTTTGTAAATATTTGTTGCTCCATTAACATCTCTATTCCAATAACCGCATCCGTTCTTACAACAAATCAGTCCGTGGATTAAGACATTACCACTTCTATATGGTTTTGGATTTTCTCTAACCATTGTCTTTTTACAAATACCTATTTCACATTTGGAACACATACAACTTGTTCTAAATTCATCTACCAAATAAGTTTGAAACCCTGTTTTTCTAAATAAGGTTCTCATACCTTTTCCTTTGGTTGCTTCTTTGAATTTCATTTGTTTTTTCTGTTCGTAATCACCAAAACAAACTACTACATCATTTTCATCTCCAAAAATGCGTTTGAAATTATTTAACATTCTTTGTTCGCTTCTTTTTGTATTTCTATAACTTTGTAAGCGTAATTTCCTAAAAATGTATTTTTCATAAAAGGTGAATAACATTCCATTTATTTCACTCTTCTTTTTAATGTATTCCTTAAATTTTTGTATGTTAAGTGATTTACGATTGAATTTAGATATTTCAGTTTCCCATTCTATAATGGTTTTACCATTTATTTTTTCTTCTTTCAATTCCAGTTGTATTTTTGAAAACTTCTTTTTCTTTGTTTCTTTTCGTCGTTGGTCTTGTGAATAACGAAACTTATTTGATTGTTTATTACAATCATCAACGCAATAAATTAAATCACATTTTCCAGGGTCTATTGCTATAATTTTCTTATTTTGTAAAGTTGAAAAATCATTTAGTTCATCAATATAGGTTTCAGTTGATAAACCTTTTTTCATCATCGGTAATTTCTTACCAACTAAATCTTTACGCAATAATAACAAAGAACAACTTACACCATCTGTTTCTATCATATGATGAAACTCGTAATATTTTTTATGAAACATTTTCCTTTCAGTTCTAAAAAAGAATTCCCATATTTTATCTTCTTTGCGTTTCAAATTCCCTTTTGTTAAAA
>Ga0209443_1001367_pt1 | contig 15441 bp, 10 predicted proteins | sample LauGreBMM110DCMD_2_FD_187571 | JGI IMG/M metagenome (GOLD analysis project Ga0209443, IMG submission 187571) | Freshwater lake microbial communities from Lake Michigan, USA - Su13.BD.MM110.DCMD (SPAdes) (version 2) | ecosystem: Environmental > Aquatic > Freshwater > Lake | place: Lake Michigan... | reverse complement strand
AAAGACGCAGAGACCTGCCTGCGGTAGGCAGGAGCAAAGAAATTGTGGTCCACCTCTCGGCTCTTTCTTCTTGCCTGCCTGTCTGCCTTCCGGAGGCCTTTGCGGCTTTGCGGCTTTGCGCGCCTTATTCTTCTTTCTTTTTTCTTCTCGCAAAGCCCACCGTGTTTGGCATGGACTCGACCAGCTAATGCTAAAGATTATTTCACAAAAAAAGGAGCTACATTTCTGTAACTCCTTTGATTCCATTGAGCCCCTTGCCGGGATCGAACCAGCGACCTACTGATTACAAGACGAGATTTATCATTTTTCAATAATTTTATAATATCCTAAAGTGTTGTATTTCAATTAGTTAAAAGATAGTATAGGTTTTTAATTTGCTAGTATTTACCCCATTTTTCTAGTTCTTTTTTCAGTTTTTTTGCGAAAAAAAAATTCCATTATAACCTAATAAAAAAGACCCGAAAGGGTCTTTTTTATGGTAGTACTTGATTGATTTCATGAATCTGATCTTGGTCAAATGAATCCAAGTAACGCTTGGTTACAGCAGTACTTGTTTGTCCTAACATCTCAGCAATTTTCTCAATGGATACATTCCCCTTTTTCAAAGTAGTCGCGTACGCATCTCTTGTTACTTTGGAAGTCAATTTAACTGAGAGTCCAAGCCTCTCCCCCAATTCTATCAAATTCCTATTTATCAATTTTCCCACCTTGCACTTCTTATTCAAAACTGTAGATTCCATTGAATTCTCCTTCAAGAATCCAAGTACATAGGGACTATCCTCTTTACCAATTTTACCTAAAAACCTATTCAATTTTTCTGTAATTGGAATTCGAACAACTTGGGGATTCCCTCTTGTCGTATTTTTGGTTTTTTACCGTCGGATAACAAAACTTTGGTCAATTTGGTCTGACCAATTAATATTGATCAGGTCTTTAAGGTTTACACCGTTGCAGTAAAATTGATAGACCCACAGATTTCTTGCAAACTCTCCATAAGATAAATTAAAAACTGCTTTAAAATTATCTTCTCGTTAAGTTTTAGGTGCAGGCTATACTTTATCCACAAATTACCTCAAATTTAAAAAATAAGGCATTAAATATGGTCCATTTGTATTTAGCAGAAAAAGGAATTGAGGTAAACGGGAAATTGCTGGAGACCATCCAACTGAAAAAAGGTCATTTAATCTACCAGCCACCTCAGCTAATCACTCCGATATTTGAAATCGTGTGCGGAGCTGTAAAGATAGGTTCCTACTCTCCTGAAGGGAACGAAGTCTGCTGTGACATTCTCAGACCCGGGGATTTTTTTGGTAATCTTCATTACCTTAAAGGGCAATTTTCAGAATTTTCCAAAACCCTTACTTCTACCGAACTCAGGGTCTATGACGCTGATTTTTTTAAGCAATTGGTCGCAAATCAGCCAAAGCTTGCAGAATGGTTTTTCAAGGAATTAGTCATCCGCTGGTGCCGAGCGGAAAATCGATTGTACACGATTAGAATTTTGAACCCGGAAGAGAAAGTGAACAGGATTTTACCCTATTTCCAGGATCAAATTACGGATGCAGAGGGTAAAATTTTTAATCTTCGAAAAATGGTAACCATCCAGGACATAGCCGATCTCACAGGACTTACGCGACAGACTGTTTCCAAAGTCTTGCAGAAAGATGCGTTGCAGCCAAATAAATCTAGAAAAATATACTTGGATAGAAAACCCAGCTAAAAGGGAATATCGAAAATCCTTGAAATGGTGTAGAATCAGATAATTAATAGAACTGTGATTTTAGCACTTTTACCTTGCCAGCTGAAAGCAGGTCTGTGGGAAACATTTACTCTCAAAAAAACAGCCTGATGAATTCCAGATTTGAATTCATCAGGCTTCAAAAAATTATTTTTTGATTCCGGGGTATAAATTACTTTCTGGTAAATCCATTTTCAAATTGAGCAGGTAATTGACCACGGCAGCAACATCTACTAATGCCATTTCCTGGATTTCCACATTTTCACGGATACCCGCTCCCCATGCAATAAACCCAGTTTCGATTTCATCAAAATCTGGGTAGAATCCATGAGTTCCACCTTTTGCCGGCTTTAAGACAGTGCCTTCACTGGAAGCAGAGAACGAGACCCCTTGAATCGGGGCCAATCCCAGCGCAGCATTTGGATCTGCTCCTACTTTGTCCAACGCTTCGCGGTCTAATACCCGAAAGAGTTTCTTTTGACTTTCTGGAAGATTCTCCAAAATGGATTTCACTTTCTCCAAAGTTGCATTGTCTTTTGGATCTTTAATATGTAAAAATGCAGAGGCTCCACTGGTATGAAATGTTGCTTTCCAATTACCGCGATCGGGTCGATCTTCCATCAATCCAGCTTCCACCAACCAGACATTTGGACTGATTGAACTGTGGATATTTACAAACCCGTGATCTCCAGTGACGATGAATGTAGTCTGATCCAAAATACCTGCTCTAGTTGCAGCCTCGATAATTTTTCCAATGGCTCGATCAGTAGCTGCGATTGATTTTCTGACCATCGGGCCATCTCTTCCTTCTTCATGCTGGAAATGATCCGTAGCAATCAAGTGAAGAGTGATCAGATTTGGCTTGTAAGTTTCCAGAACATACCCTGCCATTTCGCCGGTTCTGTCTTCTCTGTTTAGATAATCTCCATTAAATGTTTTCTCATTTAGTTTTCCGAGGACGTTTAATTCCATCTCAGCAAGGAATCCCTTGGGGATTTCCTTTTCACGCATCGGCTCTATCCTTCCAAAACCATCCTCCAAACTCCAGTATTCAGGAAGATTATAGTCGATGGGAGCATTGACCGAAACAGGCCAAATAAAGCTGGCACTTTTCAATCCGGCTTTCTTTACCGCATCCCATAGCGTAGGAACTTGTATCAGTTCACTTTCCCAAAACCATCGTCCGGTCTGTCCGTTTGGTTCAAAAGGTGCATTGTAATAAATCCCGTGATGAAGGGGAGATCGTCCCGTAATAATAGTCGTATGTGAGGGATAAGTCACCGATGGAAATACCCCTGTAACCCCAAGCGATCTGACTCCTGATTTTGCCATTTCCTGAAGATTTGGAGCTGGCCATTTTTCTTCCAGATAAAAGTCGGGCCGAAAGCCATCGATTGAAATCAAGACGACGTGTTTAGTAGGTCGAGTTTCCTGAGCTATCAAAAGACTTGGACTAGTAATTCCAACCACGATTCCAATAATCAGAATCCATGGGTTAATCCTTGCTGGGTAATTCATTTTTGTTAACTAGTTTATTGAATGAAAAAAAAAGTCCGGCAAAACTTAAAAGTTGCCGGACTCTTTTTTAGAATTGATTAAAAGAAAACTCTTCCTGAAATCTGAATTTGGAAAGGTGTGCCACCTGGGGTTACTACACCTACATTTGGATTTATCTCATAAACGTATTGTCTTTTTGCCGGATCAAAGTTTCGAATAGTCATCAAGTTTTGGTTACCAAGATTTTTGGTTACGCCCCGCTCTTTGATTAGCATGTTGGCCAGATTGAAAATATCCGCCCCTAACTCAAAGCCTGATTTTTTGTCTTTGGTAAAGAAGAATTTCTTAGCTACTCTTACATCCCAAAATCCATAATATCCATTCTCGCCACCATTTCTTGTCGCTACTTGGCCTAGGCTGCTTTGAATGTAATCTTTCGCCAGGTTATTAGGGTTTGCCAATACATCCTGCATTGATTTACCAATATTCTCAGGAGTTCCTGCAGAACCAGGAATAAATGCGAAAGCGAGGTCATTGGTACTTACAAAGTCTCCATTCACATTGCCATTGACTAATAAGGAATAGCGAGTTCCTCCGATTCCGGAATATCGCACTCCTGCAGTAATACCCTTGAACGTTGGAAACGTACCATATAAAACAACCTTGCTTCGGAACTGGCCATTGGAATAGTTCATTTTGGAAAGATCTCGTGGATCATCAATCACGGCCTGAAAAAGTGTAGCACTGTTGGCAACGTTTCCATTGAAGGAAGTATTGTCTTTGGAATCATTCCAGGTATAACTCACGGTCACTTGTCCATCTTTGAAATATCGGTAAGTTCCATCTATTACAGCCGTATAGGTATTGTTTCGGCCTTCACTTACAAGTTCGAGTACCCGTCCCACTTCAGTGGTCTTGCGGCCTTTGGTCCAATCTGCATTTCCATTAGATGTACTGATTGTCGCAGCTGGCACGTAAACACCTCTGTTTGCCTCATTCTCCAATCTGAAATAAGGCTGATCAACAATATTGCGATCGAGGTACATGTAATTGTTTCTGGCGATCGATGCCATTAAATTGACTCCCACACGAAGGCGATTGTTGAAGATTCTATTGTACATCACGTTGCCTTTATAAACGGTCGGAACTTTGAGATCCTTACTGTTCATATTGATAGTCGTGACAGGGGAAACGCCTGGCTTATTCAAAAGCTCCACTCCCGGGGCAGTAGAAGGATCATTCCTGTAGGAAAGAAAATTGGGAGTTGGAACAGCTGCACCGGTAATATCCACTGCTATAATTTTCGTCCCGTCAAACTGTAAATTGTTGACGTCAGTATAGTTATTAAGTGCTGACCCAAATACCCCTGCTCCTATCCTGATGACATCTCTCTGGCGGTCATTGATATCCCAGGTAAATTGGAGTCTTGGTTGGATCTGAAATCCACCCGTTTTAACATCTGTTTTCAAACCCAATTTGTCAAACACAGTCTGATTGAAGTTGGGAGCATTTTGGTAGGTGGTATAGTCTCCTCGAAGTCCCACTACCAGATCCATTCCGCGACCTAAATCTGTATCAGCCTGCGCATAAACGCCACCTCCAAAAATGTTCTGCTTTACAGTCGGATCCACTAATGCCACTTCTCTTGCATAGCGGTATGGCTTCAGGATATCAAAATTAGTTAAGCCCGTAAACCAAAACCTTCCATTAAACTCACTGGTAGCCAAAGAAGTGAGCTTATTCATCAACAGATCCATTCCGAATGTGTAGTTCGTTTTTCCTTTGTTATAGTATAAATTGTTGACCAATTGATATACATGGGATTCAAATCTTTCCGGCAAGTAACGCTGCCCTCCTATCTGAATGTTTGTGTTTACGTTTTTATCATTTACTACCGACTCCACTCGCTGTACAATAGCTCTTGGAATATTTTCGCTTGGAAGCTGGTCACTTGGACGGCCATCATCCAGCGTGTAGAGGTATTGAAGTTTGAGTTCGTTGGTCAAGTTTGGCGCAAGCACTGTACGAAGTGATGCCATTAAACTATTTGCCTTGGAAAGATGACTTCCATACACTTCGTACAAGTTGATCGTAGTGTTGTCATCTACACCCTGACTGTTTAGATCCCAGGAAAAGTTATTTCGTACAGTAAGGAGATTGGATGGATTGATCTGGTAGTCCAGTCTTGCAAAAGCGGTATGAGAATATCGGATTTTATCAAAACTTCCTGTCTGTGGAGTTTCTGCTACTCCGTATTTGGAGCGTGAGATCTGAAGGTATCGGTCCAAAGATCCCTGAGAAAGGTTGTATCTGACTTCATCTTCAGGCGTCCTGATGTCTGCGATATACAAAGGTCTGGCATCCTTCTGGCCATCATAAGCGATGAAATAATGAAGTTTGTCTTTGATGATCGGACCACCCAATGTAACCCCGTATTGCTGAATAGAGAAATCATTTTGTCTTATATTTCCTCTGGTATCATATTTACTGGCCAGCCAGTCTGCACGGTTGAAAAAGAATGCAGAACCCTCCACACGGTTAGTTCCGGTTTTAGTTACAGCACTGATATTACCTCCACCACTTCTTCCGTTGCTAACATCATAATCATTAGTCACCACTTCAAACTCACGAATGGCCTCCATTGAGATGGAGAAAGGTCCGCGGTTTGTCGAGCCACTGGATAAAGGACTACGATTGGTCATCCCATCGATGGTATAATTGGTGGATGAAAATAGCTGACCCAATAGACTGTTACCATTTGAAACTGGCGAGAGGTCCACCAGGGAATTGAAGTTTCTTCCGTTTACTGGCAGAGAAGCCATGTTCTTAGCAGATACAGCAGTAGAGCTACCCAATCGATCAATACTGTTTGAAATCGAATTGGCCACCACACTTACTTCACCGAGTTGTTGAGCATCTTCACTTAACACGATATCAAGTTTGATATTATCTCCCTGATTGAGGGAAATTTCAGTAAATGATTTAGAGCCAAAACCTAGATAGTTTGCTGTGACAGTATATTTGATACCCAGGGGAATCTGAGCTACGACGTAAGTTCCTGTCACTCCTGTCACCGTGGTAGCTGTGAATCCAGTCAGTTCATTTTTAACAAGAATCTGAGCTCCAATCAGCGCTTCTCCGCTGGGGTCGGTTAATTTTCCAGACACAGTCGCATTAACCGCCTGGGCAAAGGCATATTGCGTTGGCATGATACTGAGCATCAGTATCATGGCAATAGCAAGAGTTTGGGTAAAGATTTTTAGTCTCATAGATTTACAGATTGATTTATTCTGTAAATCTAGAACAGCCCTAAGCCCAGATAATGTTAAAGATTAACATGGTACTCATTGATAATATAAGCCTGAAAGAGGAAACAATTTGGTAAAGAAGAAGGAGAATTTATCGGGAGGTTTTTTAAAAAAAAGATGCACAGATACAGGATAGAACCGAAGAAAGCTCAGATTACAAAAAAAAACATAAGGTTATCCGCAATGCTGCAAGTGGCTAAATAGGAAACAATTGCCAACGGTAGACTGTCCACTGACGCCAGCCGAGTCGTTGTGTGACTGGGTTTAGAATCTAAATTTAAATATGTGTTTTACTAACAGGCCACTAGTAACTCATCAGAAATACTCTGCCAACTGCCGCCAATTCCTCAATACTTATTATACTCAAGACCAAGAATTGAAATCATTTAATCGAACTCTTTTGATCCTTACATTTAGCGAAATTTAAGCAGGAATTTTCCCCCGAAACTTATCCACCTTTTTGCAAATTCCATCTCTTTATTTCCGGAATTTTTTGCAAGTGGATTTTTTCAAATTTTTTGAAACAAAAAACCCCCTTCAAATCGCTTTGAAGAGGGAAATTTTGAGCCCCTTGCCGGGATCGAACCAGCGACCTACTGATTACAAGACGAGATTAATCATTTTTCAATAATTTTCTAATGTCATATAGTGTTGTTTTTCAATAGGTTAAAAGATTGTATAGGTTTTTAATTTGCTAGTTTTTACCCCATTTTTCTAGTTCTTTTTGCAGTTTTTGTGCGAGAAAAAATTCCTCTATAACCTAAAAAATAAGACCCTTTCGGGTCTTATTTATGGTAGTACTTGATTGATTTCATGAATCTGTTCTTGGTCAAATGAATCCAAGTAATTTTTGGTATAATTACTTTTATTGTTCTAATCGAGGAATATCAGGATATAAGGGGAAAATTCTCCTTTTCCAAAATGAGAAAACTTCTTTCGGAAAAGGAGAATTCGAGTCCTGATCTCTTATTGCATGGGCACCCATAGCACAGCATCCGCTACCACTACCCCGTCAGCACCCTGATTGGTGATTTTGACGTGAGATTCAGTACCCGGACTTAAGCTAAATATTCCTAGGGATACCCATTCTCCGGAGGTTTGACCTTCTACCCGGAAATCAGATTCGTTGATGGTAAGGGTACTTTCCATTTTTCCATCCGACACCAACACTTGAGTCTGTTGCGTGGCATCAGCTGTGCGTGAGAAATAGACCAATATTTCGTACTCGCCGGCGTCCTTTACGAAGGGGACATACCGAACAGTGGCTGACTGTTGACCTTTGGAAAGATCATGAAGTGAACTTGGCCCATATCCTCCATGGGTTACGCGTTCCCAGTTTCCCTGAATCTCAACACCGGCATCGTCATTGTCTACCAATATTTCCGCAGTACTTCCGTCTGCAAGCGGATTTTCCCTCAACTCCTGCTGTAGGGCTGCTACATCAATATCCTGCACCGCTTGGTCGTTATCAATTGCCATACTTGCCGCAACAGCAGCTGACTGACCCAATACCATAAAGACAGGTTCCATACGGATAGAACCGTAGGCGATATGGGTCGCGGAAAGCGCTGCGGGTACAAACAAGTTTTGGACTTCAGCCTTTTTGGGGATAATGGATCGGTAGGAAATCGGGTAAGGCCCAAACCCGCCAATTTCTACATTGCCTTCATTTTTTACCATTTTCTTCCCATCCTTTTGAGTAACTACACGCTGTATGTTGTGTGAGTCCATTGTATAAGCTGCCATGCCAACTCCATCTTCCACTACTTCTTCACCCACACAGTTTGCTTGAGTCATCACGTATTCACCCACCATCCGGCGAACCTCACGCACATACAGCTGAGGCGACCAATTGTCGGTGTCGGTATACTCATCTTTCGGAAATCCCCATTCCTGGATAGCAGATTGAAGTTCCTGAGGAACCCGGGTGTCTGTTTTGTAAAAGTAGAGCAGAGATTTGGTGTAGTGGGTATGGGCATCTATAATTTTCTTCCGCTCAGCATAGCTGCCTTCCGGATAATTGAAATTCATACCTATCATGTCGGTAGAAAATCCCCCCCGGTTGTTGATGTCGGTCTTGTTGTTTGGCATGCGGCTCCAGATAAAATAGTTTTCCAAATTCGTTCTGTCCGGCTGGGCTTCAAACAAACGTACCAACAGGTCGAACATGGAAGGATCATAGCCTTCTGGCTCTGTAATCTCCACACGGTTAGCCGGATCATTTGTCAGGCAAATCCGGTAATTATACGCCTGGATTTTATCGTCTCCGGTGCCATCTGGCTCCAATTCTCCGTCACTGATGCCCCAAAGAAGGCCGCTGGAAGGATCACCGGGAACCACATAGGGATCAATTCCATCCGGAAACTGATGACCCGTCATAAGCTGTACACCGTTGTAGGTTTCTCCGTATTGGGAATTGGACTCCCTGCCAATTGCGTAGGAGACTCCGGCTTTAGCCATCAAATCGCCTTCATAGGTGGCGTCTATAAATACCTTACCTCGTACCTGTTGATTTGTTCTTGAGGAGGGACTAAATGTGTTTTCAAGTTCAATGCTTTGGATCCTTTCATCCGATTTTTTTACTCCGATAATTCTCAATCCGTATTGAACTTCTATACCTGCTTTGTCCAAGTATTCCTGAAAGGTTTTCTTTGCCACACTGGGCTCAAAAATCCACTGTTCAAATTTCCCGTAGTGATCACCCAATCTCCGGTAAAAATCACGGGACAAACCCGTAACGGCAAATTTATTCCCAATATCAGTATATCCCAGCCCACCGGTAGTCAAGCCACCCATATGGTTGGTGGGTTCGATTAGCAACACCGATTTGCCCATAGTTTTGGCCGTGTAGGCCGCTATCACTCCAGCAGAATTGGCCCCATAAACAACCACATCATAAGTTGGGGGGTCCTTTTTTTGACTACAGAAAAATGAGAGAAAAGCAAGTACACAAATTATTTTCAAGATGTTCATAGTATCTTTTTTTAATTTGGAAACAATCTGATCTGCCATTGTTAAAACCTGACCATCAAAACACCAACTATTATACTCTAATTAATCTAGTTTACCAAAGTTTATTAAATATCCTTTAGGGTCCTGACTTTTTTAAGTATGAAATAAATTGATCTTAGAATATTTTGGACCAATGGATTTGAAACATTTGCTGATCTTACAATTTTTATTTTGATGTACCTACATCGAGGTGACAAATGCTGGAAGGAAAAAAAAATAACATAATTCTACTTTTGCTAGGTATCCCTTCTGATAGGCGCCCAAGTGTTGGTTAATTTAGCAGGAGATATGCCTCTTAATCCCCAAAAAATTAATCTAGAAAGGGGCCTTTCTAATGCCAATGGATTGTGCTAAGGGGTGATTTTTGTGCAAATCGTGTGCAAATGAAAAAAGCACCTACAAGTTTTATCTCGTAAGTGCTTGATAACCAAGAGCCCCTTGCCGGGATCGAACCAGCGACCTACTGATTACAAGTCAGTTGCTCTACCAGCTGAGCTAAAGAGGCCTACCTTTATGGTGGTGCAAATATAAGAGGATTGGCCTATTCGTCCAAAAGCACTTCCACTATTTTTTAAGTTTCCCGGTATCTTTCAGATAGTGAGGACCTAAAAATTAAAATTCCTTCAGAATCGTCAGTTTTTTCTTCAGTTTATCGATCTCCTCTTCCGCTTTCTCGATTTTGACATCAAACTGTTCTCTTAACTTATCTGCTGTCTTAGAAGCAGCAAAAAAGTCGAGATTATTTCTCCAGAGTGTAATGCTGTTTTCCAAATCAGTAATCTGCTTTCTGATCCCATGCTCCTTTTTATTCAGTGTTTTTATTGAATTTGGATCAGCCTGCAAACGGTTTAAGTTGAGTCTGAATAAGAAATCATCTTTATCGCCACCCTTTCCACCTAGCTTCTCTAAATATGCATCTACAGCATCTTTAAACTTAGCCTGGATCTCTTTGATATTTTTTCGTGGCACAAAACCAATGGCATTAAATTCAGCCACCAGGCTGCTTAACTTAGATTCCTCCAAACCTTCACCCTTCTTCGTTAATTCAATTATTTGAGTAATGATCTCTTGTTTTTTAGTCAAGTTGCCATCAAACTCAATATTTGAATCTTTAGTTGAGTTCCTTCTGTTCTCAAAAAAGTTATCACAAGCCTCCTTAAATCTTTTGTATAAGGAATCCCTGTTTTTTTCAGGAGTAGGCCCTAATATTTTCCATTCCTGCTGCAGTTTTACCAATTGATTGGCAGTCGCTTGCCAATTCGTATTTCCCTGGAGTTCCTGTGCTTGTGTAATTAATTCTTCTGCTTTCTTTTGATTGGAAGCACGCACATCATCTAGCTCCTTAAAAAACAAATTCTTATTGTGGAAGAACTGCTTAAACAAGGACCAAAAAGCTTTGTTAATCTCCTTCCCTGATTCCTTTGGAATGGCACCAATCTTTTCCCAAACTTTTTGAATTTCTAGGATTTCTTTGGTCTTGGTATTCCAGTCTTTTATTCTGTCCCCTTTGTATTCACCAAAAGGAGATAGTTTTACAATTAATTCCTCCTTTTCAGCTAGGTTCTTTTTTACCACATCTTTCTGGCCATCAAAAAATTCTTTTCTTCGGTCATAAATGACATCGGAAGCAGCCTTGAATCTTACCCAAACCTGCTCTTGCTCCTCGCGGGGAACAGGACCTAGGTGTTTAAATTCCTCATGAAGTTCGTTCAGTATGCGTATCGCCTCTTTGAGGTCTTCTACTCCTCTCAAAGCTTCTGCCTTCTCACAAAGCTCTAGTTTACTCTCTAAATTTTTCTTTCGGTCTAATTCCTTTAGTTCAAAATAGATACTTCTATTGTCATAGAATCGATCCATTAATGCATTAAAGCTAGCCCATAGGTTTTTACTCTGCGCCAATGGCACTGGTCCAATAGTCTTCCAAGTTTCCTGAATAGCTTTTACCGCAGCCATGCTCAAGGTAGTCTCCTCCCCAGCTACCAGATCTCTCAACTTATTGAGTAATTCGGTTTTGGCTTGTAAATTTTTTTCCTTTTGTCTTTCTGCTTCTTTGCGTATTGAACTTAACTGATGACGGAAATCATTAAATAGCGCATTAAATGCCTTATCCGCCTCAGTCCCTCTGAAGGAAAAATCATCTGCGACTCCACCTTCTCCTAAAAATTGCTGCAAAGCTTCTTCTCGCTCTTTTACAAATAGCTCCTCAAATGCAGCTTTGAGTTCATTAACAATCTTATCTAGTTTGGCAGAAATTCCATGACTTAATTTCTCTTTTAGCAAATCAAGTAACTCAACTTTAGATAACCCTGATAAATCGATCGGTACTTGTTCCTCCTCCACGATAGATTCATCTCCTTCTGGAATCACATCCAAAAGAATTGAACTTGAATCTGCCTGCTCCACCTCATCCTTTACTACCTCTTCTTGAACAGCATCTGCAATAGGAGGATCTAACACTTCCTGAGTAGCAGCTTCTTCCAATGAATCAGTAACTAGAGTTTGTTCCGCAACAATCTTTTTACCTTTAGTCCCTTTTTTTGGGGCCTCGGTCACCTTGTCTTCTTCAGACAGTTCTTTACTTTTCTTAGCCATAAAAAACAATACGTATACTTAGCAATATTGCCAAAGGTAGGCATTTTGCCTAATTTAATCGTGGATCAATTGGATAATTTGCTTGAATTTCAAAGTCACCACCCATACTTTTCATTAGTGCTCTCCACAGTTGATCGGGAGATTTCTTTAAAAGTTCCTGAGTTAACGAACCAGAAGAAACGATCCAGCTAGGTTCCAAGAGTTCAGTTGCAAGTTGTCCTGGACGCCACCCACTGTATCCTATGAAAAAACGCACTTCGTCTAAGAGCACCTTTCCAGAATTCAAGAGTTGAATCAGGGTAGGAAAATCACCTCCCCACCAAATCCCATTCCCCAAAGACTTGCTCTCTTCCAATTGTTGAACCCCAAAATAAATAAAATGAAGCGTATTTTGCTCCACTGGACCACCAACAAATACATCAACATCCAAAAAATCCAATTCACTGATCAAATCACCCAAGTTCAAAATAGCCGGTTTATTGAGCACAAAACCAACGCTACCAGTTGCCTCCCCGTGCTCGCAGAGTAAGATTACAGATCTGCTAAAATTATCATCTTGCAAAAATGGTTCTGAAAGCAATAAGTTTCCCGCTTGAGGAACTTGATTCCTATTCTGCTTCATGTAGAAAAGTAGTTTAAGATTCCTTAAATTTAATTTTTGATAGCTAAATGCCAAATTTTGGTTCGATAAAATTTATTCTTAAACAAATTCATCCATGATACTTGCAGATATACGAAAGGACTATTCCCTAAAGTCATTGGAAATTCATGCTGTGGATAGTGATCCTCTCCTTCAATTTCGGCGTTGGATGGAAGAGGCTATTCAGGCGGAATCCCTGGAGGTGAATGCCATGTGCCTCTCTACGATCTCTAAAGATGGATTTCCCAATGCTAGAATTGTTCTTTTAAAGGAATTGGATGAAGGGTTTGTATTTTTTACAAATTATGAAAGTTTAAAAGGAAAGGAATTGGCAGCATCCCCAAAAGCATCATTGACCTTTTTCTGGCCAGAAATTGAACGGCAGGTTCGGGTTGTGGGTACCATAGATAAAATCAGTGAAAAGGAATCTGATACCTACTTTTTTTCAAGGCCGATCAGTTCACAAATTGGTGCTTGGGCATCTCCACAAAGCCAAGAAATTTCAGATCGGGCAGTAATCGAGGATTCTCAAAAGAAATTGGAGGAAGAATTTAAAGTAGTTCCGATTCAAAGACCTCAGCATTGGGGTGGATACCGATTACTTCCACATCGGATTGAATTTTGGCAAGGGCGACCTAGCCGCTTGCATGACCGCATTTGCTACGAATTGGAAGGAGCTACCGTTTGGAAAAAAGTAAGATTGGCTCCTTAATTACTTCAGATCAAAAAGATTAGATACCCCAATAAACCGTTCTACAGTAAATCCTTCCCCATATTTTACTTGAATCTGGTGTCCAAATTCACGAGCTCTAGACTCAATAAATGGTAAAAACTCAGGCGAAGAGATAAAGCTTGCAGGTTCCTGACTTTCCGGATTATAGAACTGGGATCCAAAAGCAGCAATACTAGCTACTTTTTTTTCCCAATTGGAAGAGATGTCTACAATAAAGTCGGGCTCGATGTAATTATTTTGGATGTAATGATACACAAATTTGGGCCTCCATGGGGTCTGTTTGACACCTTCATTCCAGGTTTCTATTTTACTCAATCCACTCATAAAACAGGCGTTCGTAGCCAAAGAAGAACCCTTCCCATGATCGGGATGCCGGTCAGTAATGGCGTTTGCAAGAACAATCTCGGGCTGATATTTTCGAATAACTTGAATCAATTTCAGTTGGTGCTCGGCATCGTCTTTAAAAAATATATCCTTAAGGCCCATATTTTCTCGAACTGCAAGTCCCAAGATCTCAGCTGCATGCGCAGCTTCTTGAAGTCTGATTTCTGGAGTACCTCTGGTACCCATTTCTCCGTGCGTCAAATCCACAATACCCACTAAATTCCCTTTTGCTACTTGGGAAACTATCGTTCCAGCACAACCTAATTCTGCATCATCAGGATGCGCAGCAATCACTAGAATATCTAATTTTAGCATATGTAGGAAATTATTTAATTCGTAGATTTTGCCCTATTCGTAGTATAGATCGGGTTGAAATTCGATTCAACTTGGTGATTTGGGAGACACTTACCCCATAGCGTCTAGCAATGGAGCCCAAGTTATCACCACCTTTTACCCGATGGTACGCTGCGGATCGAGAAGCATTCCCTCCGCTAGATGCAGTCTGGGTTTTTGAATACTGACTAAACAAACTCCTTGTAATTGTTAGGATGCGGGTAGTAGGCTGCATGCTTTGAAAATCAAATACTAGAGCTGGATTAAATGCCAAACCCTGGTAACGAACTTCATAATGTAAATGAGGCCCAGTACTTCTACCAGTTGATCCACCATGTCCTAACAAGTCACCTGCTTTCACTTCGTCTCCTAGCTCCATAATATGCTTCGAAAGATGTCCGTAGAGCGTTTCCAAGCCATTTTTATGCCTAACCAAATAGTAATTACCCCAACCATTCCTATCAAATCCTTTCACTCGGACGATTCCATCATAGGTGGTATAAATTGCCTCCCCCATCCGTAATCCAATATCCACACCATAGTGTATTCTACCCCATCTAGGACCAAAATTTGAGGAGGAAATTGTTTTTACCAATGGCATATTCCAATTCTCCCCCACCTCCAAATTGTATAAAACCAATTGGATATCATCCTTTATCTGGCTCGCTTCAAAATCATAGATGTCGACATTATTCGAATCCCACTTTGAATAATATTCAAAAGCAGTCACCCAAACACTATCGATCTGGATTTGGTCAGAAATCTTTACTACTTTATTGGTTGGTGCCCAATTTATGGAAAAAGGCTCTTCAGAAATTACAGACTTTGTTTTTGAAAGATTTACTAAATCTTGAAATAATAAAGAATCAGTAAATAAGGACAGCGACTTTAAATAGCCTACCTGATCAAAATCCCTCAGTTCAATATTTTTTCTCTCTTGATTAGCGCCAGGGGTAGGTGAATTCTTCTTAATTATTTTAGGGAATACTTGAGCTTCTGCCTTAAAGAAGTATAAGGACATAAACAAACCAAGAACCAATCTAAAAATAACTCCCCTCATGAACTAACTTTAATGATTTTCATGAGCTGCTAGGAAACGCTCTGCGTCCAAAGCAGCCATACATCCTGTACCTGCTGCAGTTACAGCTTGTCGGTAAACATTATCCTGTGCATCTCCACAGGCAAAAACCCCTTCAACATTTGT
>Ga0209443_1001366_pt1 | contig 15447 bp, 16 predicted proteins | sample LauGreBMM110DCMD_2_FD_187571 | JGI IMG/M metagenome (GOLD analysis project Ga0209443, IMG submission 187571) | Freshwater lake microbial communities from Lake Michigan, USA - Su13.BD.MM110.DCMD (SPAdes) (version 2) | ecosystem: Environmental > Aquatic > Freshwater > Lake | place: Lake Michigan... | reverse complement strand
GGTCGGTCATCCAACGGATGGCATCGCCATGGGCGGAGCAGCCGAAGCAGTGGTAGAAGCCTTTTTCGTCGTTGATCGTGAAGCTGGGCGACTTCTCATTATGGAACGGACAGCAGGCTTTGTACTCCCGCCCCGCCTTGGTCACTTTTACGGTCCGTCCGATCAGCGCAGAAAGCGTCGTTCGCGAACGCAACTCATCAAGCCATTGTGGGGTAAGAGACACCTATCGCCGTCCTGCAATGTCTGCCCCAAATATCAACTCAAGGCCGCTTTCACCAGCCCACTGGCCTTGCTCATGTCGAGCTGCGGACCATGGCGTTCTTTCAAAGTTGCCATCACGCGGCCCATATCTTTCAGGCTCTCTGCGCCAAGTTCTGTCTTGATACCTTCAATCGCGGCGCTGGTTTCCGCGTCGCTCAACTGCGCGGGCAGGAAATCTTCGATGATCGCAAGTTCAGCCGCCTCAATCGCCGCCAGCTCTGCGCGGCCGCCCTGCTCATAAAGCGCGATTGATTCGCGGCGCTGCTTGATCATCTTTTGCATGACCTCAACCACCATTGCGTCGTCATCGGGCAATTGCGATGCCGTGCGCAGTTCAATTTCGCGGTCTTTGATCTTGGCCAGGATCAGGCGCACGGCGGCCAGCCGGTCTTTCTCGCCTGCCTTCATGGCAGTGATCTGGGCGGCTTTTATGGTGTCACGAATCATATTAGGTTCCGAATTTTGATGGAACACGCTGTTAGACCAACATCCAGATTCCGTCACCCGGAACTTGGTTAAGGGTCTTAATCCGGTTTCATCCACAGTTAAGATGCGGAAACGCGTTCACGTTGGCGAGATTGGCATTGACGCTGGTGCCGATCATCTCTAGGCCCGGTGCCTTAGCGACATTGCTGTAATCTGTTTATCAGGAGCGACCCCATCATGGCCGACCCCAACTCTTCGCGCGCGCCTTCTGGAGCGACGGGGGTATTGGTTCTGGCGTCCGGGGAAGTTGTCTGGGGCAGGGGCTTTGGCGCAGAGGGTCAGGCGGTGGGCGAAGTTTGCTTCAACACCGCAATGACCGGCTATCAAGAGGTTATGACGGACCCGTCTTATGCCGGACAAATCATCAACTTCACCTTCCCCCATATCGGCAATGTTGGCACGAACCCCGAAGATGTCGAGGCGCTTAACCCCCATGCTTTGGGCGCAATTGTCCGGCAAGACGTGACTGACCCATCAAATTTTCGTAGCACGCAGCATTTCGATGCATGGATGCAGTCCAACGGTCGCATCGGCATATCGGGCGTCGATACCCGCGCGCTGACCCGGCTCATCCGCGTCGCTGGCGCGCCAAATGCCGTGATCGCGCACTCCGCCAGCGGCGATTTTGACGTGCCGGCCATGTTGGCGCGGGCGAAGGCCTGGGCTGGGTTGGAGGGCATGGACCTTGCGAAGGATGTGACCACGTTGCAGACTTATGGCTGGGACCAAGGACTTTGGAAGTTGGGTACAGGCTACGCAGCGCCAGCCAAGGGGCGGAAAAAGGTCGTCGCCATCGACTATGGTATCAAACACAATATCCTACGCAATCTGTTGGATGTAGGCTGCGATGTAACTATCGTTTCTGCCACAGCGACTTTTGAGGAAATCATGGGACACGCGCCCGACGGCCTGTTCCTGTCGAACGGCCCCGGCGATCCGGCGGCGACGGGTGTGTATGCCGTGCCCGTGATCAAACAATGGCTGGTAACCCAAAAGCCGTTGTTCGGTATTTGCTTGGGGCATCAAATGCTTGGCCTTGCCGTTGGCGCGAAGACCGAAAAGATGCATCAGGGCCATCGCGGCGCAAACCATCCGGTCAAGCGCCTCAGCGACGGTGCGGTTGAGATAACGAGCATGAACCATGGCTTCGCTGTGGACGCCACGACCTTGCCAGCCAACGCGAAGGCGACGCATATCAGCCTGTTCGACGGCAGCAATTGCGGCTTCGAACTCGCGAACCAACCAGCGTTTAGCGTGCAATACCACCCCGAAGCCTCACCCGGCCCGCAGGACAGTCATTATCTGTTCGAAAAATTTGCGGGGATGATGAGATGAGGCGCATGATGCATGATCGGTTTTTAATGATCCGCGCAACGATCTCCTCCACACCTCGTCATAGCCATGATCGGACGGCCAGGGTTTTTGGAAATATGAATTAAAATGCCCAAACGTACTGACATAAAATCCATCCTCATCATCGGCGCTGGCCCCATAATTATCGGGCAGGCGTGCGAGTTTGATTATTCGGGAACGCAGGCGTGTAAGGCGCTGCGCGAAGAGGGCTATCGCATCATCCTTGTCAACTCCAATCCGGCGACGATCATGACCGATCCGGATATAGCCGACGCGACTTATGTTGAGCCGATTACACCCGAAATTGTTGCCAAGATAATCGAAAAAGAACGCCCCGACGCGGTGTTGCCGACGATGGGCGGGCAGACCGCGCTGAACGTTGCGCTGGCTTTGTTCAACGATGGCACGCTGGCGAAACATGGCGTGGAGATGATCGGCGCGGATGCCGAGGCAATTGATAAGGCCGAGGACCGGATCAAATTCCGCGACGCGATGACCAAAATTGGTCTGGAATCGGCGCGGTCGGGCATCGCGCATTCGTTGGAAGAGGCGTTGGAGGTTCTGGAACGCACGGGGCTACCATCGATCATCCGCCCAAGCTTCACCATGGGCGGCACAGGCGGCGGGATTGCGTATAATCGCGACGAGTTTATCAAGATCGTCAATGGCGGGCTTGATGCCTCGCCAACCACTGAAGTGTTGATTGAAGAATCGCTGCTCGGTTGGAAAGAATATGAGATGGAAGTCGTGCGTGACCGCGCGGACAACGCAATCATCATCTGCTCGATCGAAAATATTGACCCGATGGGCGTGCATACCGGCGATTCCATCACCGTCGCGCCAGCGCTGACTCTGACGGACAAAGAATATCAGATCATGCGCAATGCCAGCATAGCTTGCTTGCGTGAAATCGGCGTAGAAACAGGTGGCTCCAACGTACAGTTTGCGGTCAATCCCGCCGATGGCCGCCTGATCGTGATCGAAATGAACCCGCGCGTTTCACGGTCTTCGGCGCTTGCGTCAAAGGCGACTGGTTTCCCGATTGCCAAGGTCGCGGCGAAACTCGCGGTAGGCTATACCCTCGACGAGATTACCAATGATATTACCGGCGCAACGCCCGCATCGTTTGAGCCGACGATTGATTATGTCGTAACCAAAATCCCCCGCTTTGCCTTTGAAAAATTCAAGGGTGCCGAGCCGCTTCTCCACACGGCCATGAAGTCTGTGGGCGAAGTTATGGCGATTGGTCGCAACATCCATGAAAGCATGCAAAAGGCGCTGCGTGGTCTGGAAACGGGTCTGTCAGGGTTCAACTATATCGATGCGCTTAAGGGCGCTTCAAAGGATGAACTGTCTGCCGAACTTAGCCGTGCGACGCCTGACCGCTTGCTGGTCGCGGCACAAGCGCTGCGTGAGGGCATGAGCGTAGCTGAGATCCATGCGATTGCGAAGTTCGACCCATGGTTCCTCGAACGGCTTGAGGAAATCATCGCCGCCGAGAATGATGTTAAGACCAACGGCCTGCCCAATACGGCGGAAGCGCTCCGTCGCCTAAAAGCCATGGGTTTTTCGGACAAGCGTCTGGCCTATCTGGCGGTGGAATCGGTCAATGTGCGTCCGGGGATGGAAACCGCAATCCGCCGTGGTTCTGGCATCGCTATGCAAGCCGCTCGCGCGATGGCGGGTGCTGTCACTGAAAATGAAGTGCGTGCGCTACGTCATAAACTCGGCGTGCGTCCGGTGTTCAAGCGCATTGACACATGCGCAGCTGAATTTGAGGCGAAAACGCCATATATGTATTCGACCTATGAGGCGCCAAGCTTTGGCACGCCGGAATGCGAAAGCCAGCCCACAGATCGCGAAAAAATCGTGATTTTAGGTGGTGGTCCGAACCGCATCGGGCAGGGTATCGAATTCGACTATTGCTGCGTCCACGCATGCTTTGCATTGGCAGATGCAGGTTATGAGACGATCATGGTCAACTGTAACCCGGAAACGGTGTCGACCGATTACGACACCTCGGATCGCCTGTATTTCGAACCACTGACGGCCGAAGATGTCCTTGAAATCCTGCATGTTGAGCAACAAAATGGCACGCTGAAGGGCGTGATCGTTCAGTTTGGCGGGCAAACGCCTTTGAACCTGGCCAAAGCACTTGAGGCAGCGGGTATACCGATATTGGGGACATCACCCGACGCTATCGACTTGGCAGAGGACCGCGAGCGTTTTGCCGCGCTCATCAATAAGCTCAAGCTCAAGCAACCAGAAAACGGCATTGCGCGTAGTCGGGATGAAGCCATCAAAGTTGCTGACAGCATTGGTTATCCTGTCTTGATGCGGCCGTCTTATGTTTTGGGTGGTCGTGCGATGGAAATCGTCGATACGCAGCTGCAATTGGAAAACTACATCCAGACGGCGGTGATCGTCTCGGGCGATTCGCCCGTGCTCATAGACAGCTATTTACGTGACGCCATTGAGGTGGATGTGGATGCCTTGTGCGATGGTGACGAGGTTGTTGTAGCTGGAATTTTGCAGCATATCGAGGAAGCTGGCGTGCACAGCGGCGATTCTGCGTGCACCATCCCGCCTTACAGTCTGCAGGCGGACATCATTGCCGAAATTCGCCGCCAGACTGAATTACTTGCGGTTAACTTGCATGTGCGCGGCCTGATGAACATCCAGTTTGCGGTCAAAGATAATGAAGTTTACCTGATTGAGGTAAATCCGCGCGCCAGCCGCACGGTGCCATTCGTGGCAAAGGCAATCGGCGCGCCAATCGCTAAGATTGCCGCCCGCGTCATGGCGGGTGAAAAGTTGAAGGATTTGCCGCCAATCAACCTCGATATCGATTATATTGCTGTGAAAGAGGCTGTATTCCCGTTTGATCGCTTCCCCGGGGTTGACCCAGTACTTTCGCCAGAAATGAAGTCTACCGGCGAAGTCATGGGCATTGACCGTGATTTTGCGACCGCCTTTGCCAAATCGCAAATCGGTGCGCGGATGCCGCCACCGATGAGCGGGAAGTTGTTTGTTTCAGTAAAAGACACAGACAAGCCGGTTATCGTTCCCGCGGTCCGTCAAGCGATTGCATGCGGCTTCACCGTTTGTGCGACCGGCGGCACGGCAGACTATCTGTTGGCGCAGGGCATAGAGGTTGAGCGCGTCAACAAGGTCGCACAGGGTCGTCCGCACATTGTCGACAAGATTAAGGATGGTGATATCCAACTTATCTTTAATACAACTGAAGGTTGGCAGAGTCTGAAGGACAGCGAAGAAATTCGCCGCTCCGCGCTAGTGGGCAAGGTTTCGCAATATACCACCGCTGCGGGCAGTGTAGCAGTTGCACAGGCGATCGCCGCGCTACAACAACGGCAACTTGAAGTTCGGCCACTTCAGGACTATTATTAACACGAGCAGTATCTTTCCCCGACAATTGAACTGCATATCGGATGGTTTGTTATCATTCATCCGGTCGGGAACTTTTTGTGACGAAGGGTTTTTGCCTGATGGCGAGTTTTGAGAAATATCCCATGTTGGCCGAAGGCTATGAAAAGCTGACGACTGACTTGAAGCGCCTTCGTGATGAGCGTCCGATGATTGTGGAAGCAATCGAGGAAGCACGCGCGCATGGCGATTTGTCGGAAAATGCCGAATATCATGCTGCTAAGGAACGCCAGGGTCAGGTTGAGGCCTCTATTTCCGAAATCGAGGACAAGATCGGTCGTGCGCAGATCATCGACCCTTCAACATTATCTGGTGACAAAATCGTCTTCGGTGCAACTGTCAGCTTGATGGACGAAAATGATAAGCCAATTCGCTACCAACTGGTCGGTGAAACCGAAGCAGATGCAAAGGCGGGCCGTATCTCCTACAATTCGCCATTGGGGCGCGCGCTCATTGGACGCATTGTCGAGGACGAAATCGAGGTTACGGTGCCGTCTGGCGACAAATATTACCTCGTTTCTAAAATCGAATTTATCTGATCATGCGCTTCTGTTTGAAGCGCTGAGTGGCCTGATATGCAGTTTCCGCATGGCCCCGTTACAAATAAATTGGTCATCATCAATCTGGTGATAGCGGCTGTTTTACTGGTCCCGTCTTGGTGGAATCATGCCGTGATGGCGGGCGGATTTTTCCCTATCCGCTTTAGCAACGTTGCTGTGGCGTTTCCGGACGTCGGTTTTTTGGTTCCGACATATTTGACGCCGTTGTCGGCAGCTTTTCTGCACGGAGGCATAACACATGTGCTGATGAACATGCTGACGTTGCTGCTGATCGGCAAAATGGTGGAGCGCGTTTTGGGCGGCAGGCTGTACCTTTCCGTGTATTTCTTGTCTGCCTACGCTGCCTCCGCGACAGAATGGCTGGCGACGTTTATGGCATTGCCCTTATCCATCGACATGATGGCGCCAGCCATTGGTGCAAGCGGAGCCATATCCGGCGTTATTGGTGTTTACGCGCTGTTGTTTCCGAACAACAAACCGAAGGCATGGGGACCGATTCCCGCCGCTTATGCGCGGCCTTTCCATCTCACTTTAGCGTGGGTAGGTCTAAATCTAGCTTTGGGGTTTGTTGGCCCTGGAATTGGTGTAGCCATTGCAATCTGGTCGCATATTGGTGGGTTTGTTGCCGGATTGCTTCTGGCGCGGCCAATGTTGTTGTGGCGATACCGAACCGCGTAATCGACCCACCCTAGTTTAGTCAGCTTTCCGGCTGCAAAAGCTTATGCAAGTGCACGACGAGATATTTCATTTCGGCATCATCAACTGTTCGCTGGGCGGCGCCCCTCCATGCCTCCTCGGCACTGGCATAGTCCGGGAACATGCCAACAATGTCCAAATTTTCGAGGTCAGTAAATTTCAATGTCTGTGGGTTTTTAACGCGGCCACCAAAAACCAGATGCAATTTCGTATCGTTCAAAAAACTATCCTTAATTCTTTTCCTTGGCCGCTTCGGTGGCGGCTTGACCAGCGGCCCTTAACGCAAGAGCAGCATTGCTAACAAACTCTTTGAATTGCGCACGCACCGCATCGCCGTTGAGGCCGAGCGTGTCGACCTGGTTCATGCCAGCCAACTTTGCAGCTTCTGCCATTTTACGGGTCTTTTTGTTCAGCTTTTTGCCAGTTTTGCCCAAAATTTTTGTCTCGCGTTCCGTGCGCGGAAGAAGCGCGCCGACGATAGCACCAACGGCAATTCCACCTATTATCATCGCAAGCGGGTTCTTGTCGATACCTTCGCTTGTCTTTGCCTTGGCCTGGCGAGCGATAACCTTAGACTGCTCAACGCTTGAGACCGCGGTATCTTTGCCTTTTTCAAAGGCTGCCGTAGCTTTTTTACGCACCGCAACACTGGACTGCGCGGTTTTTGCCTTCGCGCTATCGGCTGCGGATTTGATGCTGTTGCCAATCTTGCTCATATATCGTTCCTATATCATTTGCTTTTGGGCTTTTTGATTTTACTTTTCCGCAGGCTAGAAATCCAACGGGAAATCGGACGGCGGGCCGCAAACAACAATACACCCACTCCGACTATGCCGAGAACGGGCGCATTTTGTTTTGCCGCTTGAACTGTTTCGCCTGCAACCTGTTTCGCTTGCGTCGTTTTACGTTCAACGAAACGCGCGAGCTGATTTCGCGGATTTAGAATATCACGCGTCACAGCCAAGCTGTCGTTGAACTTGCGCCGCAAATAACGCCGTTCTGCATTTGATAAAATGACACTGTCGCGGTCCGTAATATCCGGCTCTTCAGGTAAGATCGTCGACATTTTTCTCTATCTCCGGAAAGTAAACTTTCCGCATCCATTTTCGAGCCATTGTACCGAAAATGAGTCCAATGATTACAAAGCTGATCGTCACGAGCAAGGTGGCCCCTAATGGCCCAATCAGATGGGATAATGTCAGCACTAGGCCAAGAACAAGTGCGATAGAGGCGCCGCCGAATGCGAATGCTGCGATGGCTCCGTAACGGAACGACCAGCTCAACACATGTCGGCTATAGTCAAGCCGTGAACGGTGATAGCGCATCTCTGCTTTCACCATCGCACGCAGATCCTCCATCACCAACGTAACCTGCTCGCTGGCGGTTGGTTCAATAGGCGGAGCATTGTCTTCTGCCGCATCATATTTGGGATCATCTGTCTTCATTGGACCCGCTTATCAATCATTGGCGGCATTTTGCAATGCCGCCCGTGTTTAAGATTTACGCGTCTTTCCCGCCCGAACGCACAAGCCGCGCCAGAACAAAGCCAATTGCGGCGGCAGCACCGATGGCGATAGCCGGGCTTTTACGAACGAAAAGCCGAGCATCTTCCGCAAGCGCGTCAACGTCCTTGGCATCCATTTTGCCGGCAAAGCCCTCAACCATATCGGCGGCGCTTCGGGCATAGTCGCCATATTGCTGCCCAACATTATCATCGATGGTGCCTGCGCTGTCGCGGATAAGCTTGCTGATGCTGTCAACAGCTTCGGTGGCGCGATCTTTGCCCTTCGTGGCGGCTGCGCGGACGCTATCGGTTGCTTGTGCCTTGAAATCATCTATGCCCGATTTGACCTTCGATTTGACGTTGCCAGCCTCACCCTTAGGCGGTTGTGTTTTTGCCACAGCCTTTGGTGCAGTAGCAGTCGCCGACTTTGCTGCAGTTTTAACAGCAGGCTTGGCAGTCGCTTGCTTTCTTGCCGACTTCTTTGCTGGCGCGGGTTTGGCGACGGCTTTGGGTTTTTGGGTTTCGGCCATAAGAATGACTCCTTTCTAACATGGGGTGGCGAAAGCGTATGTCTTGTTACGACTGATATTTGTCTTGCGAGTGCCTTAGACAACTATAGCACCGCAAATTTAGTTTTAAAATCGATATGTCGGTGCATCGTTGCCAAATCCTAAACACAAGGATAGACGCGCTGGCATATCCTTACACATACACAAACGGACTTTTTCTATGACTGCAATTCTCGACATTCATGCACGCCAAATTCTCGACAGCCGGGGCAACCCGACCGTTGAAGTTGATGTTTTGTTGGATGATGGCAGCTTTGGCCGTGCAGCAGTGCCGTCAGGTGCGTCGACGGGGGCTTATGAAGCCATGGAAAAACGCGATGGCGACGCATCCAGATATATGGGCAAGGGTGTGCTTCGGGCTATTGAAGCGGTGAATGGTCCGATCTTTGAAGCTTTGGTTGAGCTCGACGCTGAGGAGCAAGAAAATATCGATGCGGTGATGATCAATCTTGATGGCACCGACAATAAGTCAAATCTTGGTGCTAACGCGATTTTAGGGGTCAGTCTTGCTGTTGCGAAGGCTGCGGCAGATGCGCGCGGGTTGCCTTTATATCGATATGTTGGCGGCGTGAATGCGCATGTGCTTCCGGTGCCAATGATGAACATCATCAACGGCGGCGAACATGCCGACAACCCCATTGACTTTCAGGAGTTCATGGTGATGCCAGTCGGGGCTGGCTCGATATCTGAAGCTGTCCGTTGGGGATCTGAAATATTCCACACGCTCAAGAAGGGTCTGCATAAAAAGGGTCTCGCGACCTCGGTTGGCGACGAAGGTGGTTTTGCACCGAATTTGGCATCAACACGCGCTGCGCTCGATTTCATAATGGCCTCGGTTGAAAAGGCTGGGTTCAAGGCTGGCGACGACGTCGTGTTGGCGCTGGATTGCGCAGCAACCGAATTTTTCCGCAATGGCAAATACGAGATATCGGGAGAGGGGCTTTCGCTCTCACCGCACGAAATGGCAGATTATCTTGCGGCATTGTGCAAGGATTATCCGATATTGTCGATTGAAGACGGCATGAGCGAAGATGATTTTGAAGGCTGGAAGGCCATCACGGACAAAATTGGCCAAGAGGTTCAGTTGGTGGGGGATGATTTGTTCGTAACCAACCCGGAGCGTCTTTCCATGGGGATAGGCAAGGGTTTAGCAAACTCTTTGTTGGTGAAGGTTAACCAAATTGGCACCCTGACCGAGACACTCGCCGCCGTGTCCATGGCGCACCGTGCGTCTTACACGGCAGTCATGTCGCACCGTTCGGGCGAAACCGAAGATGCGACGATTGCTGACCTTGCGGTCGCGACCAATTGCGGTCAGATCAAAACTGGAAGCCTTGCGCGTTCCGACCGGTTAGCCAAGTACAACCAGCTTATTCGTATCGAAGAAGAGCTTGGCGCTTCTGCGGTATATGCTGGACGGAGCATTTTCCGCTGAGCCCGATTTCCTTGCCATTTCGTGTAAAATATGATTCAATTAAATGATGTTCCGAAGCAATAAAAAACCCGAATATTTAAAATCGGTTGTTGGTCCCGCACTGGCGCTTTTGGCCTTGCTCGGCATTGCATTATACGCCTTGCTTGGCCCGACGGGGATCATCGCCTGGACCGATTATCGTTTGGCACTGAGCGAACGGAAAGTCGAGTTGGCAAAATTAAAAAAGGAACGGGACGCTCTGCGTAACCGTCAGTTATTGCTGGATCGGGATAATGTAGACCCCGACTTGGCTGGGGAATTGATGCGCAAGGAATTGAACGTTGTCGCCCCTGATGAGGTTGTCGTTCCACTGAAGTGATACGCCGCGCACAAAATGAATAGCTATCTGCTGCTTTGCGCAACGGAAAAGCGCTTTTCAGACACGGTCATTTTGATTAGGCACTTTGCATGCGCAAATAAAAGTTCCACAAAAGGAAATAATTTTGGCCACCACCCCAGTGAAGAAGACATCATCCAAAAAGGCCAGTGTTAGCGAGGATGCAGGCCGCGCCAACCGCGAGCGTCCGGATGAGCCGAAGCCGTATAAAGCGCGCAAGGAAGAGCTTTTGAAGTTCTACCGCGACATGCTTCTTATCCGCCGGTTTGAGGAAAAGGCAGGGCAGCTTTATGGCCTTGGTCTTATTGGTGGTTTCTGCCATTTGTATATCGGGCAGGAAGCGGTGGCGATTGGGCTGCAATCCGCGCTGACGCCGGGTAAGGACAGCGTGATAACAGGATATCGGGACCATGGTCACATGCTGGCTTATGGCATAGATCCAAATATCATTATGGCCGAACTGACAGGCCGCGCAGTTGGCATATCAAAGGGTAAGGGCGGGTCGATGCACATGTTTTCGACGGCCCATAAATTTTACGGCGGACATGGCATTGTTGGCGCGCAGGTGTCACTGGGCGCGGGCCTTGCCTTCGGGCATAAATATGCGAACGATGGCGGTGTGTGCCTTGCCTATTTCGGTGATGGTGCGTCCAATCAGGGGCAGGTGTACGAAAGCTTCAACATGGCTGAGCTTTGGAAGCTGCCTATCATTTTCGTGATTGAAAATAACCAATATGCGATGGGAACAAGCGTCAACCGTGCGTCATCCGAAGATCAACTTTACCGCCGAGGTGAAAGCTTCCGCATTCCCGGTATTCAGGTAGACGGCATGGATGTGCTTGCGGTCCGAGGTGCAGCCGAGGTTGCGCTGGATTGGGTGCGCAGCGGCAAGGGCCCTGTATTGTTGGAAATGAAAACCTACCGTTATCGGGGGCATTCCATGTCAGATCCTGCCAAGTACCGCAGCCGCGACGAGGTCCAGTCCGTGCGCGACAACAGCGACCCGATTGAAGGATGCAAGGCATATCTCACCGAGATGGGTGTCAGCGAAGATGCCCTGAAGCTGATCGAAAAAGAAATCCGGACAATTGTAAACGAAGCCGCGGACTTTGCCGAGACGTCACCGGAACCCAATCTTTCCGAACTATATACCGACGTCCTGGTGGAGCAATATTGATGGCAATCGAACTAAAGATGCCCGCGCTTTCGCCAACGATGGAAGAAGGCACTTTGGCCAAATGGTTGGTCAAAGAAGGCGACAGTGTGAAGTCAGGCGATATCCTTGCTGAAATCGAAACCGATAAGGCTACGATGGAGTTCGAGGCGGTCGATGAGGGTATTATATCCTCGATTACGGTTGCTGAGGGCACGGATGGCGTAAAGGTTGGTACGGTCATTGCGCTGATTTTAAGCGAAGATAAAGAGCAGACGCCTTCTGCTGAGCCAAACGTCAACGCCAGGGCCGACCCTGCGCCGGTAACACAGCCTTACGAGACACCTGCTAAGGTAGCGCCCAAGCCCGACCCAATCGTTTCCAACGGCAATATGCAATCGGTAACTTTGCGTGAAGCATTGCGCGATGCCATGGCAGAGGAAATGCGCCGCGATGACCGCGTGTTTGTAATGGGTGAGGAAGTCGCCGAGTATCAGGGCGCCTATAAAGTCACACAGGGGCTGCTTGACGAGTTCGGCGCACGCCGCGTCATCGATACGCCCATTACCGAATATGGTTTTGCAGGCATAGGCACTGGCGCCGCAATGGGCGGATTAAGACCAATCATCGAATTTATGACATTTAATTTCGCTATGCAGGCGATTGACCACATCATCAACTCTGCTGCGAAGACCAATTATATGTCGGGTGGACAAATGCGCTGCCCCATCGTTTTTCGCGGTCCAAATGGTGCGGCGGCGCGTGTTGGCGCGCAGCATAGCCAGAACTACGTGCCTTGGTACGCCAGTGTTCCGGGGCTTATTGTTATTGCACCTTATGACGCGGCGGACGCGAAAGGCCTTTTGAAAGCAGCTATCCGTTGCGAGGACCCTGTGGTCTTTCTAGAAAATGAGTTGCTCTATGGCCGGACTTACGAGGTTCCGGCGGGGAATGATCTTGTCGTACCAATCGGCAAAGCCCGGATTATGCGCGAAGGAAGCGACGTAACGATCGTCAGTTATTCCATCGGTGTCGGCCTTTCACTTGAGGCCGCGGCCAAACTGGCAGAAGAGGGCATTAGCGCCGAGGTCATCGACTTGCGCACTATCCGTCCGTTGGACAAGGCGACGATATTGGCAAGCTTGGCAAAAACCAACCGCTTGGTTGTGGCCGAAGAAGGCTGGCCCGTGTGTTCGGTCGGCAGCGAAATATTAGCGATATGTATGGAAGAAGGCTTCGACGATTTGGACGCGCCTGTGCTGCGTATTACGAACGAAGATGTGCCAATGCCTTACGCGGCGAACCTCGAAAAAGGGGCGCTGATTAATGTCGACAAGATTGTGGCCGGTGTCCACAAAATTGTGGGGGATTGATGACCTGTTGTGCTGGCATTTAAGTGATCCCCATGGACAGTTGGCAGCCGTAACATTCTCATTATTATGGATGCCGTCGCTGCCAGCGAGTCCAACCAAATATGGTTTCTCGATGTTGAAGAAAAATACTTCTTATTTTATTAACGATTACTTATCTATCCACGAAGTTACAGCCATATGACTGATGTTAGTTTGGACATTCTTCCTCCAACCCGTTTGGCTATTGCGTACGTGCCAGCTCATCTCCGGCCTGCGTTCGCGTTGTTGCTGCAGATTGACATGCGTTTTGGTGATATCGTGCGTACAGCTCGGGAGCCTATGATCGCGCAAATCAAGATGGCGTGGTGGCGCGACGCATTTGCCGAAGCGCTGGATCAACGTCCGAGAGGGGAGCCGTTATTGCAAGCGCTCACCGCGGTTGGGGGCATCATTCCAATGTCCGCGCTTGAGGCGCTGGTGTCTGCGTGGGAGGAGTTGCTGGGCAGCGATGAATGGACCCAAGCCGTAGCGGACAAGCATACCCAGTTGCGCGCTGAAGCGATATTCCAGACCTACGCAAATTGGGCGGGGAGTGCGCAGGACGTTCGGCCTATCGGACGGCTATGGGCTATCGAGACTTTACGAACGGCCTTTCCGCAACGCGTTGCCGATAGCGCCACCGCGCCGCTTGCGGCGCTGCCAAAGGGGCGTGCATTGCGGCCTTTGTCGATACTTAATATGTCTGTTCGAACCGCATCGGGTCCGCGTTTGGTCTGGCATGCTTTAACGGGTCTTTAGCATTATTGCGCTTTAACTGGGCTGTATTGAAGGAGGCGCAAGCAAGGCAGCGAGTTCTCATTGGCGGAGTTGCAGCATTGCTCATGGTGCTGGCAGGGCTATTATTTTGGCAAACCGCAGCAAATCAGAAATCGGTTATACCCGCGCCGCCGCCGCCTGCCATGATTTCGGACGCGCTTCCCGAAGCTGCGGCAAACGCGCCAGCTTTTGGGCCCGCGCCTCCAACACCGCCTGAAGCGCCGAAGGCGAGCCGCGAAGAGGTGCGCTTCAATCGCTAAAATCGCAACAGAGACGAGCTGGTTTTGCGGCTTGAGATGATGGGCAGCCGAACCAAGGCGTTTAAGGCGCTGGATATCGATGGCAAAAATCTGCTGACGTTTGAAGAATGGGCGGCCGCGACCGGGCAACGCTTTGCAGGCGCAGATAGAAATATGGACCAGTTACTGACCCGTAAGGAGTTTGCCCAAACACGTCCCAAGCTGGTCGCCAAACCGGGGTGCCGTTGTTAAGCCGCTATAGATTGGGCTGCGATCCACGCGTTCAAGTCGGTACGGGCCCTGCCAGTCATCGCCGCTTTGCGTGACTTCTTGTGCACTTTATCCTCGAGCGGCGCGAACAAGCCGAAGTTAATGTTCATTGGCTGATAATCATCGGCCATGGCATCGCCGGTGATATGGCCAAGCAAGGCGCCGAGTGCCGTCGTAGAAGGCGGCGCAGTGACCGTGCGACCCGCAAGCTCAGCGGCTGTCATGATGCCGGCCATAAGGCCGACGGCGCTGCTTTCGACATAGCCCTCGCAGCCGGTAATCTGGCCTGCAAAGCGGATATGCAGCGCAGACTTCAACCGCAACTGGCGATCAAGCAAGATGGGTGACCGAATGAAGGTATTGCGATGTAAGCCGCCAAGTCTTGCAAATTCTGCATTTTGAAGGCCTGGTATTGTACGCAGAAGATCAACCTGCGCACCATATTTCATCTTCGTTTGAAACCCGACCATGTTCCACAGCGTGCCCTGCTTATTATCCTGCCGCAGTTGCACGACTGCGTGCGCCCAGCGGCCTGTCCTCGGATTATCCAGACCCACAGGCTTCATGGGGCCAAAGCGCAATGTGTCTAACCCGCGTGAGGCCATCACCTCAATCGGCATGCAGCCTTCGAAATACGGGGTGTTGGTTTCCCATTCCTTGAACTCGGCCTTGTCAGAATCGAGTAAGCCTTGGTGAAAGGCGCGATATTGTGCCTCGTCCATGGGGCAGTTGATATAATCCTTGCCTTCGCCCTTGTCCCAACGCGATGCATACCACGCGATGTCCATGTCGATGCTGTCATGATAAATAATCGGCGCAATCGCATCGAAGAAGGCCAAGCGGTCTTCGCCCGTTTTAGCCATGATGCTTTCGGCAAGATTTGTCGCAGTCAGGGGGCCCGTGGCAATTATGACCGGGCGGTCCGTTGGGATA
>Ga0209443_1001360_pt1 | contig 15481 bp, 9 predicted proteins | sample LauGreBMM110DCMD_2_FD_187571 | JGI IMG/M metagenome (GOLD analysis project Ga0209443, IMG submission 187571) | Freshwater lake microbial communities from Lake Michigan, USA - Su13.BD.MM110.DCMD (SPAdes) (version 2) | ecosystem: Environmental > Aquatic > Freshwater > Lake | place: Lake Michigan... | reverse complement strand
GGCGCGGACGGCGGCGAGCACGACGTTCGTGGACGTGTCCGCTGCGAGCCCGTTCCAACCGGAGCCGAGCGCGCTGCGCGCCGGAGCCGGATCGCGCGGCGGCAAGGGACGCCAAAGGCCCACGATCTTGTCGCGGCCCGGCGGTTTCGCCCAATTGCCGAGGTCTTCGAGCGCCTCGACGCGGACGCTCTCCGGCGCGTCGTTGCGCGCGGCGAACTCGGCGAGCGCGGACGCGTTGGAGGGAGAGCCGAGGCGGAAGTTCGCGTTCACCGCGCGGCGCAGGACCCATGTGCGCCATTCGTACTCGGTGAACGGCAGAGCCGCGTCGCCGCGGGCGGAAAAATCACGGCCGCTCCGCAGCGCGTCCCTACCGAGCATCGCCGCCAGCGCCGGCATCGCTTCGGGGACCGGCTCGTCGTTGATGGCTCGGGCGGCTTCGAGGACGAGCTGCGGGGCAGAATCGTTCAAGAACCTGGCAAGCTGTGGATTCTTGAACCGGCGCATCGCCAGCAGCGCAACACGACGCGCTCGCACCGAAGGGGCGTTGAATGCTGCCTCAATGATGTTGGTCTGGCCAAAGCCCACGATGCCAGCCACCGCGGCATGCTCGGACACGCAATCGTCCGGAGAATCATTGCTGACCATTTTAAGAAGGGCGCGCGTTGCGAGCTGGCGCTTATCGTTGGGGACGCCCTGGACCTTCCACAAAGCCAACGCCGCCTCGGATCGGACCCGAGAGTCGGCATTGGTCAGCGACAACAACAGCGCGTCGAATGCGCTGTCGGTCACACCGCTCTCACCCAGCATTCGAGCCGCCTGTGCTTGGATGATTGGGTCTTTGTCTCCGTAGAGAATGAAGTGGAGAGGGAAATTGAACAACGGGTCCTTCCTCCGGGCCACAGTGCCAAGTGCCCAGACCGCATGGAGCCGCGCCAATCGATTGCTGGAAGTGTTCAGGATGTTTTCAAGCTGAGCATAAACGTCATTCCGTCCGCCGAAAATCGCGCCCAGATCTCTTCCGAATAGCTTCACCCGGTGCGGAACGAGGCGGGCTTCTAACTCGAACTGCGCCTCCAATCGCACGCGCTGGTCGCGATGACCGAGCAGCGCGAGCAGTTCCTTCTCGGCGCGTTTCGTCATGCCCTCGGCGAGCAGGCGTTTCGTCTCGGCGATGAGCGGGTCGTCCGCCAGCGTGGGATCGGAGACGTGCCAGAGGCGGCCCTTGCCGGTCTTCTCCCAGCCTTGCACCCAATCGGCGATGGTCACGCCGCCGCCGGGCGGGAACGCGACGTCCACCGGCGAGAGGTCCCACAGGATCTTGCCCACCATGTTGGTCGCGGAGTTGTCCTCCTTCCATCGGCCGGCAAGGTCCGCGCCGGGCTCCGGGACGACCTTGAAGAACGCGCCGTCGGGCTCGACCGCGAACGTCCGCAACCCGCCCGGGAAATCGGTCACGAAGAAATGCCGGTCGTAGCGCGCGGGCATCCCGGTGCCGGGATACCACGCGATCCCGGCCGGGCCGTGGCCGATGTGCGCGACGGGCGGGACGATATAGGCGGCGGTGTTGCTCTCGCGGGTGTGCCAGAGCCGCTCGGAGTTCCACGCGCCCAACTTCGGAAGCCATTGCCAGCCGATGGTCCAGCCGTGATCCGCACCTTCGAGCACGAGCGTCCAGCGGGCCTTGTCGCCGCCATCGGCGTTGTTATCGCAGGTCCACAGGTTGCCGAAGTCGTCGAAGCACAGCTCCTGCGGGTTGCGCAGGCCCTTGGCGAAGACCTCGAAGTCCGAACCGTCCGGCTCGCAGCGGAAGACCGCGCCGCAGTCAGGCAACGAGATGACCTTGCCCTCGCGGTTGGTCACCGAGGAGCCGCGATCCGCGATGGTGAAGTAGAGGCGGCCGTCCGGGCCTTTAATGAGGCCATGCAGGTCATGTCCACCGAACGCGATGTGGACGCCGAAGCCGGTCAGCAAAAGCGAGCGGGTGGGCGGGTTGGCGGTGGAGGCAAGATCCGCCTTCTCCCCTGCGGATCCACTGGCCGGCCCGCTTGCCTTCGCATCGAGCCGCCACAGGTCGGGGATGCTGGTGAACCACACGTTGGTCCCTTGGGCGAGGATGCCCGCCGCGACACCGCCGACGCGGTTGGTGAAGCCATCGGCGAACGTGGTCGCCGAGTCCGCGCGTCCGTCGCCATCGGAATCCCAGACCAACCGGATCCGCTCGGATTCCACGTCGAGGTCGCGGGCGTCGATGGTCCCGTCCTGGTTGAAATCGCGGAACCCGCCGATGCCGGACTTCGTGAGCGCGGCGAGGAACCGGTCGTGGTCCGGGTCGCCCGCCGTGAGCTTGCGCGTGAGGAAATCGCGACGATCGGCGACGGTGCGGAACGACAGGTCGTCGTCGAGCCACGGCTGGAGACCGCGGATGTCGAACACGCTGGTGCGACGCCGGCCGGTCTCGACGACGTAGGCGCGGCCGATCGAGTCGAAGCAGAAGCTGGTGATGTCCTTCACGAGCGGCTCGCCGGCCCAGAGCTCGACCTTGAGGCCGGGTGCGACGCGGAGCCGGGATCGCGCGGAAAGCGCATCCGCCGCGGGCGCGCCCTGGACGACGGTGACGGACGGATCGGCCCGGGCCCACACGACGACGGCGGCGACGGCGGAGACGATGGCGAGGACCTTCGGGGGCATGCCGCGAGCGTACCCAAGCGGTGCGGTCCGTCACGCGCGGACGCGTCGGGTGCCGTGGGTGGCTATCGCGGGCGCAGGACCGTTCCTTGGTCGATCCGCCGCCGAAGCCGTGGCCTCCCGATCTGCCACCGATCCACCGGGACCGGTATCGCCCCGCCGAGGAAGCCCTGGACTCCTGCTGCCCGCTCCCTGCGGCCGCACGATGGCACGCCGCGGACTTGGCTTGGACCGACGCCTTGCACCACTCTCGGACCGTGCCGACCTCCGAGACCGTCCCGCCTGCCGAACGCATCGGCGTCTTGCTGCAGGGACTCGGCATCCCGGTCGGTGATCCGGAACGCCGCGGGTTCGTGTCACAGCCGGAGGCGACGGACCTGGTGACGGCTCGGGTGCTCAAGGACGGACGCGAGCTCCGGTTGGCCCCGGCGGCGGCGGCGGCGTGGCAGATGTTGGCGGCAGCGGCAGCGGCAGAAGGGGTGACGCTGTTGCTGATCTCAGGCTTCCGGAGCGTGGAGCACCAGCAGCAGATCCTCGCCAAGAAGTTGGCCGCGGGACAAACGCTGGAGGAGATCCTCCGGGTGAACGCCGCTCCCGGCTACAGCGAGCACCACACCGGGCGCGCGGTGGATATCGGCACGCCGGGCTGCCCGCCGTTGAAGGAGGCTTTCGAGGACACCGCGGCGTTCGCGTGGCTGTCCCGCAACGCCGGCGCGGCGGGCTTCCGGATGACTTATCCGCGGGGCAATCCCCAAGGCGTCATCTACGAGCCGTGGCACTGGTTGTTCGTCGGATGATCCGGCGTCACGGCACGGACGGCGAGACGACCCGGTAGTAGCGTTGCGGACCGGCTCCGACCAAGGGCACCTCCACGATGCGTCCCGCTCCTCCGGCGGCGACCTGCTGGACCGTCGTCCACGCGCCGACGACGAGCTCGTCGCGCACTTGGACGGCATAGCTGCGGCCTGTTTCGGTGACGAGGCGGAGCACCGGACCGGCTCCGGTGAAGGCCACGGCGATGGCCGGCGGGATCTCGCCGGAGACCACGGTGATGGTGACATCATCGTTCGCGCTCAGCGCGCTGTCGTCGGCCTTGAAGCGCAGCACGTAGCTGCCGGCCTCGCTGAAGCTGGCGGTGGTCCTCGGCGACCGGGCGTCCGCGAAGGTCACGGTCCCGGGGCCGCCGACCTTGCTCCAGGTGAACGCAGGGAGCCCGGGCGGGCTTGGCAGCCCGTCGTCAACGAACGTCGCGGCAAGCACCGCGCCGGTCCCGAGCGGGAGAGTGATGTCGGGGCCGGCGCCGGCGGTCGGCGCGCGGTTGGCGGGGAAGACCTGGCCGACGAGCGCGAAGTCGAAGCTGGTGTCGCTCGACGCGCCCCCGCTCTGGTGGAGCTCGACCGCGAGGGTGTTCTCGCCGTCGCGGAGCAGGCCGGGATCCACCAGGTGGTCGAAGAAGGTGCTCTCGTCCGCGCCGCCGACCGCGTTGCTGGCGGTGGTGAGGGAGGTGGCGTCGCTCTCGGGCATGTTGTCGCGGACCGCGAGCTTGCCGTTGACCCAGACGACCACGCCGTCGTCGCGGAGCACCTTGGCGGTGAGGCCGGTCACCGACTTGGCGTCGGCCACGTTGAACTTCAGCCGGAAGTAGGTGGTGATGGATTTGGCGTTGGCGTCGCTGCCGAAGCCGAGGGTCGTGACCTCGTCGCCTTCGCCGTAGCCGAGCTGGGCCTTGCCGGACTTCCAGTTGGCGTCAGCAAACCCCGGCTCGCGCCACGCCGTGCCTTGGTCGGAGCCGTTGTCGAGATAGCGCCACACCGAGCCGGCGGTCACGAACGTGACGTCGCCGGTCGCTCGCGAGGACGAGAGGATGAGCTCATCGCTCGTCTCGATGCGTCCGTCGTCCACGGTGAGGCGCAGCGTGTAGATGCCTTGGCCGGGCAAGCGGACCTGGGTGGCGAGCTGGTCGGGCGAGACGATCGTCACCGGGCCGGGGCCGGACGTCTGGGTCCAAGCGTAGGTCAGCGGGCCGCCGGGTTTGCCGTCGTCGGTCGCGGTGCCGGCGACCGGAACGGCGAGGGGGAAATCCGTGGTGGCCGGGAAATCCTGGTCGCGTCCGGCGTCGACGATGGGCGGCCGGTTGCCGTCGCTGTCATAGCCCGGGGTCGCGCGGCCGTTGCTGTCGGCCCAGTTGGCCGGGTCGTCGCCGTAGTTCGCGGCCGACTTGCGCTCGATCGAAGGACCGGAGCCCGCGGCGTGGGTCGGCCACGGGGCCTTGTCGTTGTAGCGGACCGGATCCACGCCGATGAACGGGACGAAGAAGCTGACCTGGCCGAGCTTGTTGGTCACAGGGTCCGGTTTGTCAGGCCGCTGGAGCTCGAGGCGTTCGCCGCTGTCCTGGAGGTTGCCGCCGAACGGACCGAAGACCGGCACTTCGGACGCGATGCCGAACCGCTTGCGGAAGAGCGCTGGATCGCTGTCGGCGACGACCACGATGCCGCCGGGTGGCAACGTGACGCCGGGCGGGAACACGAAATCCGCGCCGGCGATCCGCCAGGTGTGGGTCGGGAACTCCGGGTCGAAGAGCGGCACCGGATGGTCGGCGATGTTCTTCAGCTCGATGAACTCCACCTCGCCCGGTGCCGGATGGTACTGGATCTCTTCGATCACCACCGGTCCGACGGACGGGCCGCTGTTGACCGAGCCCAAGGTGAGCGAGCGCTGCGGCGGGAACTGCACCTCGTCGGCGGAGTTCGTCATGCGCCCGAATGAGACGCCGTTGGCCGCGGCCGGGAAGCTGAAGCCGTCGCTGTGGCCGGTGAGCTTGCCCGAGGCGTCGGCGGAGAAGAGCCAGACAGAATCGCCGTGGGAATCGAGCCGGAAGGCATCGGTGCCGAGCGCGGGCGCGTCGAACTGGCTCTCGTCGATGACGAAAAAGCCGCCCGCCGGGATGACGCGCGGTCCGGGGATGCGGAATTTCGCGGGCTGGTTCCGGTCGTCGCTGAGGAACCATCCGGAGATGTCGGCCGGCTTGGATCCGGGGTTGTGCAGCTCGATGGCGTCGAGCTGCGGCGGATCGGTGTGCGTGAGCACCTCGTTGATGACGATCGCGGGGACGTCCAGCACCCGGTCGTCGGCACCGGGCGAACCCCCGGGACGCGAGCTCGCGCGCCAGCTCGCCGCGAGGCCCGGCGTCGCCGGGGCGGTCGGATCCACCGGTACGAGCGAGAAGCCGAGACCATCGGGCGTCGTGGGCCACGGCGCGGCGGTGCCGTAGGCCGCGTCGAAGATCGGTTTGCCCGCGGCATGGACGAGCGTGAGGCGTTCGCCGCCGTTGGAGAGCTTTCCGCCATAGATGCCGGCCACAGGGACGCCGGGATACCGGCTGGCGAAGGCTTGGGCGTCGCTCACCAGCACCGCGAAACGGCCGGGGGCGAGCCGGGCGCCGGCCGGGAAGGTGAAGCTCACGCCGTTGGTGGAGCTCACGCCGCTGAGGTCCAGCTCGGTCGCGCCCACGTTCTTCAGCTCGATGAACTCGAAGTGGTCGCCGTCCACATCGCCGGACGCGGCCGGATGGTACATCAGCTCGGTGACCGCCAGCGTGTCGTAGTCGCGGATCAGGGTGAACGTGGCCTCGGTGAGCGCGCTCCAGTTGGTGTCGCTGAGCACGCGCGAACGGAGGGTCGTGGTCTCGGCGACCGGGAAATCGGTCGTGTACAACTTGGCCGACGGCGCGACGGGATCGCCCAGCAGACGCGGGTCCGAACCATCGGTGGTGTAATAGATCGTGCCGGCGGGCGCGCCGATCGAGACCCGGAATCCGGACGGCACGTTGCCTCCGTGCTGGCCGAACGCGGGTGCGGCGACGGCGGGATACAGCTTCCGCGTCTTGAGCTGGTTGAGCACCGTCGTGGTGCGCTGGCCCATGTAGTTGTTGAGGATGCTGTTCACCCGGGGCAACCAGTTCCGGTCGCGCGCCAGCGGGGTGGAAACCTTGGAATCGCCCCAACGCGCCGACTCGGCGACCACGGCGGCGTAGATCTCGTTGGTGCGGACCCCGAAGCGGGCGCGGGCGGCGGCCGGCGTGAGCGCGCCGCCGTTGAAGAAATGTTTCTGGATGTGGTCGGCGACGCGCAGCCGGAACTCGGCGTTCGCGCTGAGCTGCTGCCAGAGGTACTGGGGATTGCTCTTGCTGAGCGGCCAACTGGTGGCGCTGCCGTACGGACCGGAGCGGTTCTCGCTGACGTTCAGCAGCGTGTGCTCGGAATCATGGGCGTTGAACCGGAAGCCGCCATGCTTCCCGGTGCGGTCCCGGTTCCCGTACCAGTTGTTCGGCGAGGTGTTGCCGAGGAAGTTGGAGATCGGCGCGTCGAGGTTCCCGCCGTAGAGGATGACCAGCATGTAGTCGATCAGGTTGTCGACATCGAGCAGGTTCTCGAGCGCCGGATCGGGCGTGCCGTCGGGGCCGCGGCCCTCGACCTTGAAGTAGGCGGCGTTGTTCGTCAGGCCGGCCCGGGCGGCGTTGTGGAGCCGCGTCCACGCCGCCATGTCGCCGTCGGTGGCGTTGATCGTGTACGGCCCGGCCTCCACCTTGACGACGTCGTAGTCCTCCTTGTTGCCTCCGTAGTAGGTCGCGGCGTAGGCGGCCTCGGGACGTTCGCAGGTGTTGTAGAGGCCCCAGTACTGGCCGTTGATGTAGAGGTGGTAGTACTTGCCGCGCTCGCCCTGGCGCCCCATCGCGAGCTGCGTGTCGCGGCTGAACTGGTCGCGGATGAACACGCCTTGGCCGTCGCCTTGGAAGCTCCACGAATAGTTCTGGAACGTACGGAGATCGAAGGCGTCGAATTCGTCCGTGCCTTGGTCGCCGAAGAGCGGGTACTTCAGCTTCGTCGGGCCGTAGACATCGCGGAAGAAGAAGCGCAGCGCGTGCTTGGGGTTGTCGGTGCTGCGCGAGAAGCCGCCACGGATACGGATGCCGGCATCGATCTGGAACCCTTTCGTCCCGTCCGGATTGACCAGTTCCAAGGAACAGGGACGCTCCCAATCGCGTCCGTCCTGACCGGGATTCGCATAGATGCCGGTGGTCCGGTCGAAGAGGTGGTTGAGGTCGGTGACCACGCAGAACGACGGCAGCGACTTCAGCGCCGGGATGACCTGGTCCCGGTAGATCGGGGAATCCACGATGTCGGGATCCATGCCGTAGTTGCGCACGTTCGCGCCCCACGAGGTCGGCCAACCCGGAGGCGCGGCGCCGTTGGTCGATTGACGGACCACATCGGCGAGGAAGAGATAGGTCTGCGTGTCCACCCCGCTGGGTTGGAGGCCGTCCTTGAACGCGCCCGCGCGGAGCACCGTGGTGCCCGGGATGCTGACCGGCCCGGTGTAGACCAGGCCGGTGGTGGCGGTGGGCGGCACGCCGTTGGTGGTGTAGCGGATGGTCGCGCCGGCGGTGGCGGTGGAGATGGTCAGGTCGAACGGCGTGTCGAAGAAGCCGCGGTTCTGGCTGAATTTGGTGTCCGCCACGAAATCACCGAACCCGCCCGTGTTCGCCGCACCGGGCGAAGCGGGGCTGAAGAAGAGGCGCTGGCCGTTGCGGATGCCGTACGAGATGTCGGTCTTCTGCGGCGGATAGACCGGGGCGAACTCGGTCGCGGCGGCGGCGCTGTCCGGCGGGAAGAGCCCGAGGTAATCGCCGGCCGCCGACAGACGGAAGTCCAGGTGCAACGGCGCGCCGGAGTTCGTGCGGTCCTTGCCCGAGGCAAAGACGACGAGAAAAGCGCCGGCGTCGAGGTTGGTGGCGGGGAAACGCCATCTGGCCGCGAGATCGGGACGATCGGTGAGGGACCATCCGAGCAGGTTGACCGGCCGGCTGCCGGTGTTCTGGACCTCGATCCAGTCCGAGAAATCCCCATCGGCATCCGCGAGCGTCTTGGCGTTGCTGGCCATGAACTCGGAGATGACGATCTGGGCGCGGACGACGCCGAAGGACATCGACAGGAGCATCGCCAAGCACAAGAGCCGGTGGGACATGCCGTGAGACTAGCAATCTCGCGGCCAAACCCAATCCGAAGTTACGGAAACGTGACGGCCCGGCGGTCTCACTCCTCGCTGGACTTCGCGTGCCGGGACGCGAGTTTGGCGCCCCGATTGGCTGCCAAGTTCACCTTCTTGTTCACGAGCGACGACCGGCGCCGTCCGCTGCCCCACAAGCTGCTGCTGGCGCTCCAGCCGGACGAATCCGTGCGCCATATCGCGCTCAAGCTGCTCGGTTGGCTCCTCTTCTACCGCGAACGCCTCCAAGTGGAGACCGCGGTGCCGGACGATTCGGTGCCGTTCGTTCCCGACGTCTGCGAGCTCGGCTACGATATGCGTCCGCGTCTGTGGATCGAGTGCGGCGATTGCAGCACCCCGAAACTCCACAAGATCGCCGTGAAGTGCCAAGAAGCCGAGATCTGGTGCTTCCGGCGTTCGCCGGCGGATGCCGAGGCGCTGCTGGCCGAGATGACGAAGGACGGGTTGCGCCGCGGCCGCTACGGCGTGGTCGCCTTCGACCCGGACTTCTTCGAGGAGATCTGCGGGCGGGTCAGCGACCGCAACACCCTGCATTGGTTCAAGGGCGGTCTCGGAGGAGAGCCCGGCATCGGTTCGCCGATGCTCCAGTTCGAGCTGAACGGCCTGTGGTTCGACACCTCTTTCCATGTCTGGCGCCACTGAAACCATCGTGTCCGAAAAATACCCTTCCCCTCCGCCCCCGCCGTCGCCTCAATCGGCGGTTCACGTGGAACACTATCCGAAGCACTACTGCGGCGTTTTCGGCATCTACGGCCATCCGAACGCCGCCGAGCTCACCTACTACGGGCTCTACCAGCTCCAGCACCGCGGCCAAGAATCGGCCGGCATCGTCACGACCGACGGCAAACAGTTCTACGTCCACAAAGGGATGGGGCTGGTGCCCAACATCTTCAACGGCGAGGTGCTGCACAAGCTCGTCGGCCAGGCGTCGATCGGGCACACGCGGTACTCGACCACCGGTTCGTCGAACCTCACCAACGCCCAGCCGCTGACGGTCGATTGCGCCCGCGGCAAGATCGCCATCGGCCACAACGGCAACCTCACCAACGCCGCCGCCCTGCGCGACGAGCTCGAGGCCAAGGGATCGATCTTCCAGACCACGGTGGATTCCGAGATCATCGTCCATCTGCTCGCCCAGCCGACGCGGCCGGGCGGCCATGAGAGCGCCCTGGTCGAGGCCGTTCGCCGCATCGAGGGCGCGTATTCGTTGGTCATCCTCACGGAGCATGAGCTCATCGGCGTGCGCGACCCGCACGGGTTCCGCCCGCTGAGCATCGGCCGGCTGGCGAACGGAGGGTTCGTGCTGTCGAGCGAGACCTGCGCGCTCGACCTGATCCAGGCCCAGTTCATCCGCGACGTGGAGCCGGGCGAGATCGTGATCATCGACGCGAACGGGCTGCGGTCGGTGCAGGCGTTCCCCGAGCACACGCGCCGCGCGTTCTGCGTCTTCGAGTACGTCTACTTCGCCCGGCCCGACTCGAACATCGCGGACCGCAACGTCTACAAGGTGCGCGTCGAGATGGGCCGCCAGCTCGCCCGTGAGCATCCCATCGAGGCCGACATCGTGGTGCCCGTGCCGGACAGCGGGAACTCCGCCGCGCTCGGCTACTCGCTGCAGAGCGGCATCCCCTACGAGATGGCCTTCGTGCGGAACCACTATGTCGGACGGAGCTTCCTCCAACCGTCGCAGCTCATCCGCGACTTCAACGTGCGGGTGAAGCTCAACCTCATCGGCGACCTCGTGCGCGGCAAACGCGTCGTCATCGTGGACGACTCCATCGTCCGCGGCACGACCAGCAAGGCGCGCGTCACCAGCCTGAAAGAGGCCGGCGCCAAGGAGGTCCACGTGCTCGTGAGCTGTCCGCCGCACATGAACCCGTGCGTGTACGGCATCGATTTCCCCGAGCGCAGCAAGCTGATGGCGGCGACGAACACGCACGACGAGATCCGGCGGTTCCTCAACGCCGATTCCCTCGGCTACCTCTCGGTGGACGGCATGGTCGCGGCGACGGGCAAGCCGAAGAACGCTTTCTGCCTCGCCTGCTACGACGGCAACTATCCGGTGCCGTACGATCCGCTGACGGACAAGCACATCATCGAGCGCCGCCGTGCCCGCGGCGCCGGCCTCGGACCGGAGCTCGACGCCGAGGCGCGGCACCAGCGGCTGCTGTGAAGGGCAGCTTGTATTTGGCGCGTCGATAGGGGAGCTTGAGCACGGTAGGGATGGTTCGCCCACGCTTCCGTGGAAGCGCCTTGTTTTATGCGCTTCTTCCTACCCAAAGAAGGAGCCTAGCCATGGCCACCCCCGTTCTTTCCTCCGCCACCGGACCACCCGTTGCCCCACGGCCCGTTCGCGACGGCTTCACGCTGATCGAGTTGCTGGTCGTCATCGCGATCATCGGCATCCTTGCGGCGATGCTTCTGCCCACGCTGGCCAAGGCCAACGAGCAGGCGAAACGCGCCAAATGTATGTCGAACCTCCGTCAGTGGGGCATCGCGCACATCCTCTATGCCCAGGACAACCGCGATAGCCTCATGAGTTCCGTTGTCGAAGGTGGCTCATATGTTCACCCCACGGTCCTGTCTATCCGGAAACACCTCGCCGAATCTTTCCTGTCGGTGGAAGCAATCGCGCCTTACCTCGGAGGCAAGGACGAGACTGATTTGCTGACTGGCGGCATCTATTGGTGCCCCAGCATGCCCAAACCATCGCCGGCATCAATCAAGTCAGAAGCGGACACTTGGGGCCACATCTCGACCGCTTACCAGTATCTCGCACGCCACGACTTGTGGCCGCCGGGGCTCGCCAACCGACCAGAAGACCTGACCGAGCGCCGTCTCGAAACAACGAGGGTGCTGATGACCGACTACATCTATCTCTGGTCCGGGGACGACCAATGTTACTACAACCACGGTAAACACCCTTGGAAACCGAACCCGGACTTTTCTTCCATGTCGGGTGCCAACGAACTGTTCGGTGACGGGAGCGTCCGGTGGAAGAGCATCCGCCAGTTCGACGTGAAGGGCATGACACCCGGAACCCAAGAGGTCGGTGTGGTCCGCGGCTACGGGACCACCTGCACGTTCTACTGAACACGCGGTCAACGCGCCGAAACCTTGGGCAGACCCATACGACGGACGCGCTGGAACTCGTCCCAGCGTTGCGGAACCCAAGTGAAGAACATCCGGAGCATCCAGAGGTCGCCGCGCCGACGCAGCGGACGGATGCGCCGGCGCTCGGCAAGCCAGTGCGAGCGCATCTTCCAGCAATCGAGGACAGCGCCAAGATAGGCGCGGCGGACGAACGACCAGCGCCGGGTGACGGCCCAACCTACCAGCCCTTCCGCCAGCAAGAGGAGGACCTGCATCGGCACCAGCAAGAGCAACAGATGTTGAGCGCTCTTCAGCAACGTCAGCAAAGAGTTGCGGTTCGAGTAGAAGCGGGTGCTGTCGCTGGTCCGAAGTTCGACCATCGAACCGTCCCCCTTCGGGTTCACGTTCGCCGCTCCCCGGTGGTGCAGCCGTGCGACCGGAAGCGCCACAGCTCGAAAACCGCCAACCCAGAGCCGGAACGACAGGTCAAGTTCGTCGGCATACATGAAAAACTCCGGGTCGAAGCCGCCCAGCTTCCAGAAGACCTCTTCACGGATCAGATAAGCGCAGCCGTTCGGCGCAAGGATCTCGGTCGTCCCGGTCGGTGCTTTCGAGAAATGGGTGCCCCAGCCAAAGCAATCGAAGCCGCGCACGCCGAGCGATTGGAAGGAGTCGTCGGCATAGTTCAGGACGACCGGCATGGCGGCATCCACCTGTTCCTGCTGCGCGCCCGTCAGCAGTTTCTCCAAGCAGTCCGGCTCCAACCAAGTGTCGTTGTTGAGGAAGAACAGCCACTCGCCCCGGGCCGCGCGCGCGGCCCGGTTGTTGCCTTCGCAAAAGCCGAGGTTCGTTCCGTGGGACATGAGACGTCCGCCCGGGAAATCCTGCATCAACGCCGCTGCTTGCTGGTCGGAACCATCGGTGGACAGGTTGTCGGCGATGATCACCTCGCATTCGGAGATCACCGTCTGTCCCCGTAAAGACCCGACGCAGCGATCCAGCCAACGTGATCCGTTGTAGTTCAGGACAATCACGCTGAGGCGGGGCCGTGGTTCGCTCATCAAGAAGACAGGCTACCGGTCGGCGATGGCTGGTTGAAGCCTTGCTTGAGGTTTGTCCACGAAGTCCGCGCTGGCGTTCGTCCGTCCGGTTCCCATCCTCTCCGCCCGATGAATGCCACCGCGCCCGACGTCGCGCCCCGCCGCCTCAACGTGGGCTGCGGCTTGGATATCCGCCCCGGCTGGGTGAACCTCGACAGGGTCGATTACGGAGGGAACACGCTCGCGGACCTGGACCGCTATCCGTGGTCGTTCCCGGAATCGCACTTCGACGAGGTGCTCGCCAGCCACATCCTCGAGCACATGGGCAACTTCAACGCTGTGATCAACGAGATCTGGCGCGTCTGCCGGCCCGGCGCGATCGTCGTCGTCCGGGTGCCGTTTTTCCTCAGCACGAAGTACTATTCCGAGCCCGACCACCGGATCCCGTTCGGCATCCGGTCGTTCGACAACTACGAGGACATCACGGGCAAGAAGCTGAAGTTCTACGAGAAGTGGAAGCTGGGGCACCGGACGAACTACGGCAGCGCCGCGCGTTTCGTCGTCGAGGAGAAGCGGTTCCACTTCTCCAACTTCGCCGCGCTGAGCTGGCTCGACCCGGTCATCAACCTGGAGCCGGTGCTCTTCGAGCGGTTCTTCGCCACGCTGGTCACGCCGGAAGAGGTGTGGTTCCGCCTGCGCGTGGTGAAATCGTGATCCTGCCATGATCCTGCCCCAGTTGCTCTGGCGGTTCCTGCGCCACCGGGACGACCCGGTCTTCTACGAGATACAGGCGACGGACGCGATCCGCTGGCTCCGCGCCAACGGCGTGGCGACCGGGCCGGGCACGACCGCGCTCGACCTCGGCTGCGGCCATGGCGTGTTCGGCGGCGCCTTGGCCGGGCTCGGCTGCCAGGTGACCTTCGCGGACGCGAGCGACCAGCTGCTGCCGGCGCACCGGGGCGCGCCGTTCGTCGCGGTCGACCTCGATCGCGACGGGTTGGCGAAGGTCGGCCGGCACGACCTCGTGGTCTGCTCGAACGTGCTGGAGCATCTTGCCCGGCCGGAACGGTTGCTGCATTCCGCCCACGAGATGCTCACCGACCGCGGCGTGATGTACCTGAGCTGGACGAACTGGCTCTCGCCATGGGGCGGGCACGAGTTCTCGCCCCTGCATTACCTCGGGCCCTCGCTCGGGCCGCGGATCTACGATTCGCTGAGCCGGCGACCGCGCTTCCACAAGCCGTACGAGAACCTGTTCCCGACCTACATCGGCAAGGTGCTCGAGACGGTCCGGGCCACGGGGAAGCTCGAGATCGTGAAGGCCGCGCCGCGCTACTACACCGAGCTGCCGTTCCTGATGGCGGTGCCGGGCGTGCGCGAGTTCGCGGCATGGAACTGCGCGCTGCTGCTCCGTCGCCGTTGAACCGCCTCAGCGCAGCGCCAGCACCCAGGTCGTCGCCACGACCGCGGCGAAGAGGACCGCCGAGATCCGGCTGGCGATCGCGCGGCTTCCGTCCGGGATGAACGCCGCGAACGCTCCGGCGACCCCGCCCCCGAGGAACCCGCCGGCATGGACCAGCACATCCGACGACGGGTCGACCCCGAGCAGCACGAACAAGAGCGAACCCGTGCCCATGCCCGTGAGCACGGCCTTGGTGCCCGGTCTCCCGGCCCGCCAGAGCGGCACGGCCTGCGCGGCGAGCATGCCCAACGCGCCCATGACCAGGCCCGAGGCCCCGAGACCGATGTAACCGCCAGGCCGGAACGCGAGGCCGAACCCGTTGCCGCCCGCGCCGGCCAACAAGGCGCCGAGCAGGGCGACCCCGGCCGGATAGCGCGCCATCGCGAGCCCGATGAACAGCGTGCCCACCGCCACGTTCGAGGCGAGATGCCCGAGGTCCGCATGCAACCAGACCGCGGTGAACGCGCGCCACCATCCCCCGGCCCGGACGGCGTCCGACGCGAAAAGGCCGGCCTCCAGATGGCCCTGTATCTGGAAACACATCGCCACCGCGAAGACCCATAGCAGCACACCCCAGTGGAACATCAGGCCGGATTCCGCCAACTCGTGGCGCCACTGGAATCCGCGGTTCTCCAGGCGGAACTGGCGGATGGCCGCGAGCGAACGGCGATGATCGGCCGGCGCGACCAGCAGGTTCCAAGCATTGCCCGTCGGCTCGCGGTCCAGGGCCACCTCGATGCCTTGGCTGACGAGCACGAGCGACCAATCCATCGCCTGGCGCTCCGAACGGGCACGGATGACCCTCGGGACCTCGATCAGGCGGGCGGCCAGAACGGCCTCTGCGCTTTCCATGGCCGGCAATTTCGCGGAGCCGCGGACGAAAGCAAACCTGCCGTCCGGACCGCCGGATCGACGCTTGGATCTTGCCCGATGATCCGTCATCTAGTATGCCGCAATGGACCCCGCTTCGTCCCGCACGCCGCCCGTCCTCCGCTATCTCGACACCGCGAGCGGAGCCTTGCTGCTGTTCCTCACGGTCTGGGCGCCTTGGGCGTTCGGCAACGTCCGGTGGGAAGAGATCCAGGTGATGAACTGGACCGGCGCCGCGATGGGTGCCCTGTTGGTGGCGAAGCAC
>Ga0209443_1001358_pt1 | contig 15488 bp, 14 predicted proteins | sample LauGreBMM110DCMD_2_FD_187571 | JGI IMG/M metagenome (GOLD analysis project Ga0209443, IMG submission 187571) | Freshwater lake microbial communities from Lake Michigan, USA - Su13.BD.MM110.DCMD (SPAdes) (version 2) | ecosystem: Environmental > Aquatic > Freshwater > Lake | place: Lake Michigan... | reverse complement strand
CAATGGTTTTTTGCATAATGTGCATACAGCCCAAAGCGTGATGAAATCGGGTGTGATGCGCACCTGGATAAACTAAATATGACAATCCCATTTGAGAAATTCGACGCAAACGTTGAAAATACGGATGCTGCACTAAATCATAAATAAAAGGATTTGGAATCGTTATAAATCCATAAATTGGATCATTCAGAATTTTTAATTTATTGATTTGGCTCACGTTCTAATTGAATTTAGTGATGCAAATATACACAATATTCGTTTTATGGAATCGGAAATTACAAACAAAAAAAGACCGCTCAAAAGGAACGGTCTTTGATTTAATTAGACATAAATCTACCAAATAACTACGCGAAGCAAGTCTGGTTGAAACATTTTATCTCCTGCTTTTACATTAAAAGCTTTGTAAAATTCTGGCATATTACTCAAAGGTCCATTAATTCTGAACTGCGCTGGTGCGTGAACATCCGTCATAATTTGAGCTGCTAAAGCTTCGTCTTTAATATTTACCATCCAAGCATAACCATAAGCAAGAAAATACCTTTGATCGGGAGTCAAATTACTAATTTTCTCGTTATTTTTATATTGAGGTGTTTTCTTAAACGCTTCATAACCCATAACAACACCGCCTAAATCGGCAATATTTTCTCCTTGAGTTGCATCGCCATTGATATGTTTATCACCCAAAATGGTGAACTTATTGAATTGAGAAACTATCAATTTTGTTTTAGCTTGGAATTTTTTCAAATCTTCCGCAGTCCACCAATTGTTCAAATTTCCATTTTCGTCATATTGACTTCCTTGATCGTCAAATCCATGCGTAATTTCGTGACCAAAAGTAGAACCACCAATAATTCCATATAAAATGGCGTCGTCAGGCATTCTTCCTTCATATCCTGGAACCATAATGTTACACGCTGGAACCACAATTTCGTTATTACTTGGGTTGTAATAGGCGTTATACGTTTGCGGTTGCATACTCCATTCGGTTCTGTCAACTGGTTTTCCGAATTTATTTTTCATATAATTATAACCCCAAATATTGGCTTGCATCACATTGGCACAATACGATTTTCTGTCGATATTCATCGTGCTCATGTCTTTCCATTTGTCTGGATAACCTACTTTCATTACAATTTTACTTAATTTATGCAATGCTTTCACTTTTGTAGCTTCACTCATCCAATCTAATTTTTTGATGTGATCGGCATATACTTCTCGAATATTGTTTCCAATTTCCAATAACTTTTCTTTTGATCCTTTCGGCAAATATTCAGCAACGTAAACTTGGCCAATTAATTCTCCCAATGAACCGTCCGTTTGTCCTACCACTCTTTTCCAACGTGGCTTTTGCTTTGAAACTCCATTTAAAACGGTAGAATAAAATTTGAAGTTTTGATTTTCGATAGCACTATTTAAGTAAGAGGCATACGAATTGACCAAATCCCATTTTAAATACGTTTTCCAATCTTCGATAGAATAGTTTTTTACCAATGAATTTAATGCTTTGTAGAATTCCGGTTGCCCAACAATTAAAGTATCTGCTTTTGCGACACCAAAAATCGGTAAAATAGCTTTCCAAGCAATATTTGGTGTTGACTTGCTTAAATCGGCAACGGTCATTTTATTATAATTTTTAATTGGATCACGAAGTGCTTCTAATTTGCGGGAAGCTTTCGCCAAATCGGTTTCCAATTTCATAATTGTTCCTGCATTTTTTGTAGCTGAAACATCATCTTGACCAATTAATTTCATCATTGCTTGCAAATGTTTTACATATTCATTTCTAATAGAAACGGTACGTTCGTCAGTATTGAAATAGTAATCTCTGTTGCCCAATCCCAAACCACCTTGTCCTAAAAATAAAGCATATTTGGTACTAATTTTATCATCTTGTCCTATATAAAATGAAAATGCTGGGCTTGCACCAATGGTATGTAAATGAGCAATTGTAGCCATTAACGACGGAACGTCTTTTATACTTTCGATGTTGGTAAATTCCGATTTTAAAGGGGAAATACCCGCTTTTTCAATGGCAAGAGAATCCATTCCCGATGCGTAAAAATCTCCAATTTTTTGTTTGTTGCTTCCTTTTTCTGCGCTTTCATCTTTAGCCGATTTTTCGCAAATTTGCTTGATTTGGTTGTTAATGGTGTCGCCTATAGTTCTGAAAATACCATTACTTTTTTCTGTAGATGGAATTGGGTGGTTTTTGAACCAACCTCCATTTGCATATAGAAAAAAGTTTTCCGCTGGATTCACCAATGTATCTCTGTTGGATACTAATGGATCGTTGAACTCTGCTTCTTTTTTGTTGCAACTCATTAATTGTAAACTTGCAATGGCAAGAATAATCAGTTTTTTAGAATGTGTCATAGTGCGTTTTTTTAGTTTTATTTAGGTTCTAAATAATTAAGTTCCAAATTTAAAGAATAGTATTGGTTTGAACTAAAATAAATTATAGATATTCAATTTGAAATGATTTAATATTTTCGAATTTAGTGCTATTGAAATCGGGACTTTTTTAGCCCTGATTGAAGTGGAAAGCCCGGAATGAAAAAAGGTAGTTTTTCTTGGCGAAAAAGAGCGACCGAAGGAAGCGCCTTTTTAGGCTCAGAAAAACAACTTTTTGAATGAGGACTTGAAGCGGAAAGCAGGAAATAGCTTCAAAAGAAAAAAATTACAATAAAATTAAGAAGTTGGCGTTGAAATAGTGTTAAATTGCTTCAAAATAATAACGGGATTTTAGAACTAAAAATTGGGATATGGACTACATAAAAATACTTTGGGTTGATGATGAAATTGAGCATTTAAAGCCGCATATTTTGTTTTTGGAGATGAAGAATTATGACGTGACTACCTGTAATAACGGACGGGACGCTATTGATATTTTTGAAGAAGGGAATTTTGATATTGTGTTTTTGGATGAAAATATGCCTGGAATGAGCGGCTTGGAAACGTTGTCGGAAATGAAGGAAAAGAAATCTTCGACGCCCATGATTATGATTACCAAGAGCGAGGAGGAATATATTATGGAGGAGGCAATTGGGTCGAAAATTGCGGATTATTTGATAAAACCGGTGAATCCAAATCAGATTTTATTGAGTTTGAAGAAGAATTTGGATCATTCGAGATTGATTTCACAGAAAACAACATTGGATTATCAGAAAGAATTTCGGAAGATTTCGATGGAAATGGCGATGGTAAATTCCTATGAAGATTGGGTAGAATTGTATAAAAAATTGATTTTTTGGGAATTAGAATTGGAGAATATCAACGATCACGGGATGATTCAGATTTTGGAATCACAAAAGGCGGAGGCCAACTCACAATTTGGAAAATTTATAGAGCGAAATTATGAGGATTGGTTCACGCCTAAAACGGATAAACCGATTCAATCGCACACGCTATTTCGAGAATTAGTAGTTCCTGAAATTACTAAAAAAGACAAGCCAATATTATTTGTAGTGATTGATAATTTGCGTTACGACCAATGGAAAATTTTTGAAAGTGTGGTGAACAATCATTATAAATTAGAAAAGGAAGTTCCTTATTATGCGTTGCTTCCAACGGCGACACAATATGCACGGAATGCGATTTTTTCAGGATTAACACCATTAGAAATGGAGAAACAGTTTCCTCAATATTGGAAAAATGATCCTGATGAAGGTGGAAAAAACTTGTATGAAGCGGAATTTTTAACAGCACATTTGAAACGTTTGGGATTGAATATAAAGCAAGACTATTTTAAAATTACCAATTTGGCTTCGGGGAAAAAACTCGTTGACAATTTCAAAACATTAAAAAATAATGACTTGGTGACTGTGGTTTATAATTTTGTGGACATGCTTTCGCACGCTAAAACAGAAATGGATGTGGTGAAAGAATTGGCTTCTGACGATAAGGCGTATCGCTCACTGACATTGAGTTGGTTTAAAAATTCACCGCTTTTAGAAATCATTCAGCAGGCCCAAAAATTAGGGTTTAAATTGATATTGACTACCGATCACGGAACAATAAATGTGAAAAATCCATCGAAAGTTATTGGGGATAAAAACACGAGTTTAAACCTGAGATACAAAACAGGAAGAAGTTTAACGTATGAAGATAAAGATGTTTATGCGGTAAAAGACCCTAAAAAAATTGGATTACCGACTATAAATATGAGTAGTTCGTATATTTTTGCAAAAAATGATTTTTTCTTGGCGTATGTCAATAATTTCAATCATTATGTGAGTTATTATCGAAATACATATCAGCATGGGGGAATTTCATTGGAAGAAATGATTATTCCGTTTTTAGTGATGAATCCGAAGTAGGGAATGAAGATTTCGGATTTCAGATTTTAGAATTTAGATTAAATAAGAAAATAGAAAAGTTTCATACAAAATAACATAAATGGAAGTTGTTTTTTCAATAGACGAATTAGAAAATGTTGCCCATAAAATTATCGCACAAAATCCCAATAAAGTAATTTTATTTAATGGAGAAATGGGCGTTGGCAAAACCACTTTAATCAAAAAACTGTGCTCTATTCTTGGAGTTGAAGGCACAACAAGTAGTCCAACTTTTTCTTTAGTTAACGAATACCAAACCATTACAAATCATATAGTTTATCATTTTGATTGTTATCGATTAAAAAGTGAAACAGAAGCTTTGGATATGGGAATTGACGAATATTTATATTCTGGAAATTGGTGTTTTATTGAATGGTCAAGAAAAATAGAATCCCTAATTCCTGAAGTGCATTCAGTTGTAAATATTAAATTACAAGCTGACGGAAAACGATTATTAGAGTTTAAATAAAAATCCTTAATTTTGAAAATTATTTTTGAAATTTGTGGTCATGTAAACAAATATAATCTAAAAAATCAGTTGTCGATTTTCCTTTATTAGTTTATTTTTCATAAATTTATAGATTAATTTCAAAATCAATGGCAATTACACCTTTTTCCAAAATACAGTTAATCCCACAAGAGGAAAAACTTGAAATTACAAAACATCGGAGTGAACTTTTTATTGGAATCCCTAAAGAAACCAGTTATCAAGAGCGCAGAATTTGTCTAACTCCAGATGCAGTAAATTCTTTAGTATCTCATGGACATCGAGTAATGATTGAGTCAGGTGCTGGATTGAGTGCGAGTTATTCCAACAAAGAATATAGCGATGCAGGGGCGGAAATGACTGCTGATACAAAAAAAGTATTGAGTTGCCCGATGATATTAAAAGTCGAACCCCTAACTCTTGCCGAAATTGAACTGATTAATCCTGAAACCATTATTATTTCTGCTATCCAATTAAAAACACGCCGTAAAGAATATTTTGAATTACTTACCAAAAAGAAAATTACCGCTTTGGCCTTTGAGTACATAAAAGACGAAGACGGCTCCTACCCAGCTGTAAAATCACTGAGTGAAATTGCAGGAACAGCTTCCATATTGATAGCATCAGAATTAATGATTAACAATCAATTTGGAAAAGGATTGCTTTTTGGTAATATCACAGGAGTTCCTCCAACAGAGGTTGTTATTCTTGGCGCAGGAACAGTGGGGGAATTTGCTGCGAAAAGTGCTTTAGGACTTGGAGCAAATGTAAAAGTTTTCGACAATTCAATTACCAAATTAAGACGGTTACAAAACAATTTGAACCAGCGTATTTTCACTTCTACAATTCAACCAAAAGCATTATTAAAAGCGTTACGCCGTTGCGATGTTGCTATTGGCGCAATGCGAGGAAAAGAACGCTGCCCCGTTGTAGTTACCGAAACAATGGTTGAATTAATGAAAAAAGGTTCTGTAGTTGTTGATGTAAGCATTGATACTGGAGGTTGTTTTGAAACTTCCGAAGTTACCACTCACGAAAAACCAACCTTCATTCATCACGATGTTATTCACTATTGCGTGCCAAATATACCTTCGCGATATTCCAAAACGGCATCACTTTCAATAAGTAATATCATTACTCCTTTCCTACTTCAAATTGCCGATGATGGCGGAATTGAAAGTGCCATCCGCTGTGATAAAGGCTTGAAAAACGGTGTTTATCAATACCACGGAATACTTACCAATAAGGCAATTGGTGATTGGTTTAATTTGCTTTATAGCGATATTAATTTAATTGTTTTTTAACTGCACTTTGACATACATTTGCAAAAATATTTAAAATGAAATTTTACCAACGATTCGCATATTATCTTGTAGGACTCATTATGGGATGCTTTTTTGTAGCCATGGTTTTAAGTGGAAAAGATACCCGATGTAACTATTTTCCAAATGCAAGAGTTTTGAACGATTTAAGCACCAAACCTTTTAATGTTTCCGATGTTGCAGCAGCAAAACTGAAAGAGAATTGGGTTGACATGACTGATATTAAGAACACAATGAAATATGGCGATGTTGATTTTGACAAAAGTAATGTGAAATATGAAAACGGAAAAATATACATTGTAATAGGTAAAACAATTAAAAATCAATCAATTATTCTTGAATTTATAAACTACGCAGACAAAGTAGTTTTGAAAGACATCATAAAAAAGTAATTTTTATTGAAATATAGTTGCAAATACAAATACTAAATGTATATTTGCAAACCTATTTAAGGGCGATTAGCTCAGCTGGTTCAGAGCACCTCGTTTACACCGAGGGGGTCGGGGGTTCGAACCCCTCATCGCCCACAAAAAAACTTCAACAGAAATGTTGGAGTTTTTTTTTGTCATTTCCTCAATAAAAAATTATAGAAAACTCAACATTTGAATTGAAGATAAATCAAATGTGAAACAAATTAAAAAAGTTTCCATTTTAAATCTCAGTTATTCCAACAACAATTCCCATCTTATTCAAAAAAAATTGAACTACGAAATAGCAACAATTGGTAATTATTTAACAAATATTACTTTTTAATTCCATTAGTTAAAGTTTACATTTGTAAGTTAAATACATTATAATGGCAAGGTTTAAAGAAAATGATTTACCAAAATCAAAAATCACCAAAAGTTCCCTAAATAAAGCACTATTGATTTTTAAATATGCTGGAAATCACAAATGGAAATTTTATGTTGGATTGGTTTTCCTATTATTTACAGGCGGAACAGCATTGGCTTTTCCAAAATTGATGGGAATGTTAATCGATTGTGTCAAAAATAAAGACAACGCCCAAGCCAATTTTATCGCCGGTGGACTTTTAGTAATTTTGTTTTTACAATCTATTTTTTCCTTTTTCAGATTGTCATTATTCGTGAATTTTACAGAAAATACGTTGGCAAATTTACGATTGGCATTGTACAGTAATTTGGTAAAACTGCCAATGACTTTCTTTTCACAAAAGCGTGTTGGAGAATTAAACAGCCGAATAAGTTCCGATATTACTCAAATTCAAGATACGTTAACTTCTACAATTGCAGAGTTTTTAAGGCAATTCATATTGATAATCGGTGGAGTTGCTTTACTAGCCAACGAAAGTTTTAAACTGACATTATTGATGTTATCGGTTGTTCCATTAGTAGCAGTTGCAGCAGTAATTTTTGGTCGATTTATTAGAAAATATTCTAAAAAAGTACAAGATCAAGTTGCGGAAAGCCAAGTAATTGTTGAAGAAACGATGCAAGGAATTAGTATTGTAAAGGCTTTCGCTAATGAATGGTACGAAATTGCACGCTATAATGGTAAGATTAAAGAAATTGTAAAAATTGCTATTAAAGGTGGAAAATACCGTGGTTATTTTGCTTCCTTTATTATATTTTGTCTTTTCGGAGCTATTGTTGCCGTTGTTTGGTTTGGTGTTCGATTGAGTATTAGCGGCGAAATGAGTGTAGGTCAATTGATTTCATTCGTATTATATTCCACTTTTGTAGGCGCTTCGTTTGGCGGAATTGCTGAATTGTACGCTCAAATCCAAAAGGCGGTTGGAGCAACAGAACGTGTTTTTGAATTATTAGAGGAAATTCCTGAAAAAATAAAAGACACACTTTCAGATTCCGAAGCTAAAATTAAAGGAGACGTAAGTTTCAAAAATGTAGCTTTCTATTATCCTTCCAGAAAAGAAATTCAAGTTTTAAAAGAAGTTAGTTTCAATGCAAATTTTGGTCAAAAAATTGCAATTGTTGGACCAAGTGGCGCAGGAAAATCAACCATAGCTTCTTTGTTATTGCGTTTTTATGATATTAATGGAGGCGAAATCAGCATCGACGGAAAAAATATTTACGATTATGATTTAGAAACCCTTCGTGGAAATATGAGTATTGTACCGCAAGATGTTATTTTATTTGGAGGTACAATTCGTGAAAACATTGCTTACGGAAAACCAAATGCTACTGAAGATGAAATAATTAAAGCGGCAAAACAAGCCAACGCCTATCAATTTATTAAGGGATTTCCTGAGAAATTTGAAACTATCGTCGGAGAGCGAGGTATCAAACTTTCTGGTGGTCAACGCCAACGAATTGCCATTGCGAGAGCATTATTAAAAAATCCAAGAATATTAATTTTAGATGAAGCCACGTCTTCATTGGATAGTGAAAGTGAAAAATTGGTTCAGGAAGCTTTAGAAATTTTGATGGAAGGAAGAACAAGTATTATTATTGCGCACCGTCTTTCAACCATTCGCTCAGCAGATCAAATTATCGTTTTGGATGATGGAACAATCAAAGAGCAAGGCACGCACCAAGAATTGATCGCCTTGGTAAATGGTATTTATAAAAACTTGAGTAATTTACAGTTTAATAATTTTTAAATACTCAAGATTCTAATCTAAAAAAAGCCACGAATTACACAAATTCTCACTAATTTTAATTAACATAATTTGTGGTAATTTTCGGCTTCTAACTGATTACTATAAACTGAACACTGCTAACTTTTTACTTCCCTTTTCTTCTATCTCGTTCCGCTTTAATCAACTTTAATTCTCTACTGGTTTGCCCTGCAACTGAAGTATTTTCCTCAGCGCGACGAATTAAATACGGCATCACATCACGAACAGGTCCAAAAGGCAAATATTTAGCATTATTATACGCATTTGCAGCCAAATTATAACTGATATTATCGCTCATTCCGTACAATTGTCCAAACCAAATTCTTTGATCTTTTTTGTCAATGTTGCGCTCTTGCATAAATTCCATCAATTTATATGATGATAATTCATTGTGAGTTCCAGCAAAAATTGACATTCTATCAATATTTTCAATCATATAATGTATAGCAGCATCGTAATTTTCATCCGTAACTTCTTTCGATTCACAAATGGGTGTTGGATAACCCTTTTCTTCGGCACGCAAATTTTCTTTTTCCATATATGCACCACGAACTATTTTCATTCCAATATAAAAACCTTCCATATTGGCTTGCTGGTGCAAATTCTTCAAATAATCCAATCGATCCCAACGGTACATTTGTAATGTATTGAAAACTATCGCTTTATCTTTATTGTACTTTTGCATCATTCGAGTAACCAAATTGTCGGCAGCATCTTGCATCCAACTTTCTTCAGCGTCAATTAATAACGGTACATTTTTGGTATGTGCCTCACTGCAAACCAAATCAAAACGGGCTTCTACCCTATTCCATTCCGCAGTTTCATCTGAAGATAATTCTGATTTATTTCCAACTTTTTCATACAAATCCAATCTTCCAAAACCGGTTGGTTTGAAAACTGCAAAAGGAATTGCTTGGCGCTCTTTGGCAAATTCAATTGTTTTTAAAGTCATTTTCAACGCCGCATCAAACTGCTCTTCCTCTTCTTTTCCTTCCACAGAATAATCTAAAACAGAAGAAACCCCTTTTGTATACATTTTATCCACAACCGAAAGGCAATCCATTTCATTCACACCACCACAAAAATGGTCGAAAACAGTCGCTCGAATCAAACCCTCAACTGGTAAGTGAGCCTTTATAGCAAAATTGGTTACCGCAGTTCCAATGCGAACTAACGGCTGATTATCAATCATTTTAAAAAGAAAATAAGCTCTATCGAGTTCGGTATCACTTTTTAAGGCAAAAGCAACATGGGTGTTGTTGAATATTTTTTTCATTTGAATCCTAAATAATTATGCAAATATAAGCACACAATGCAGATTTTTAATCAAAAATTACCTTATTTTGTGTCATGAAGAGTATTAAAATTAATTTTAAAAGTCAATTACAAAATTGGAATGATTTTTTTTTACAAACTATAATTCTTATTGCTTTTGCAAGTTATTCATATTATAAATATAGAATTGACATGGTTTTGTATCCATTTTATGTGTTTTTAGCTATTCAATTTTCTTTTACACTTTATCTTCACATAGTTTATTATTTGAAAAACAAAGGGCAAGAGTTTATAATTGGAGAGGAAAGAATAGAGAGAATTAAAAACGGAAAAAAAGAGATATTCCATTCGTCAGATATGAAGAAAATAATCATTTGCAAATCGGCAAATATGGACAAATGGGGGATTCCCTACACGACTTTTGAAAGTTTTAGAGTTGCACGGGTTTATCTAAATGACGGAACAAACTTTGTCATGACTAATTTATTAGAATATGATTTAGAAAAGCCATTAAATATATTAAAAAATGTAAAATTTGAAAGAAGAAAAGGATTTTCTTTCTTCATATAAAAACAAAAAACTCAATACGTGCCTGGTTTGAGCAATCCGATGGCTCGAATATGTCCCCCGCTCCCGCACGAATTCTTTCGTGTGGTAGTTTTGTTGTTAAAGTATAGTTTTGTAGTTATAAAACGATTTTTTTTATTTTTTTTAGGTTTTAAGTAGTTGCTTTTTATTGTGTCCACACGAAAGGATTCATGAGTTAGCAAGGGGTAGCAGGGAATTGCTAATTATCAATCATTTTAAAAAGAAAATAAGCTCTGTCGAGTTCGGTATCACTTTTTAAAGAAAACGCAATTTCAGTATTGTCGAAAATTTTTTCCATTTGTATCATAAATAATTATGCAAATATAAGCACACAATGCTGATTTTTAATCAAAAATTACCTTATTTTGCAGTATTAAATGTAATACTATTCACATCTTTAAATATGCAAACGATTCTAGCAAATGGTTATTCCGTAATTTTCAATGAAGAAGGTTACAAAGTACTCAATAATCACATTTCTGAAAACAATTATTCCAATATATTTATTATTGTGGATAGTAATTCCAATGAAGTTTGTTTACCAAAATTACTACCTTATATTGCTACAGAATTGACCATTGAAATCATCGAATTTGAAGCAGGTGAAATCAATAAAAACATAGAAACGTGTATTCAAATTTGGAACGTTTTAACTGATTTAGGCGCAGACCGAAAAAGTTTAATTATCAATTTAGGCGGTGGCGTAGTTACTGATTTAGGCGGTTTTGTCGCATCAACATTCAAACGTGGAATTGATTTTATAAACATACCAACCACATTATTATCAATGGTTGATGCTTCTATTGGCGGAAAAACTGGTGTGGATTTAGGTAATTTAAAAAATCAAATCGGTGTAATAAATATTCCGAAAATGGTCCTAATTGACACCACTTATTTGGATACGCTTTCGCAAATGGAAATGCGTTCCGGATTGGCTGAAGTTTTGAAACACGGATTGATATTTGATACAAAATATTGGAAACAGTTTTTAAATTTATCAAAATTAGATTTCGCCGATTTCGATACTATAATATATGATTCCATAAAAATTAAAAATGAAATTGTGATGCAAGATCCAACAGAACAAGGAATTCGAAAAGCATTGAATTTTGGACATACTTTAGGTCACGCAATTGAAAGTTATTTTTTGGAAAATGAAAATAAAAAAACCTTATTACACGGGGAAGCTATTGCCGTTGGAATGCTATTGGAAAGTTATATTTCAATGCAAAAAAGCTTAATTTCTGCCGAGGAATATTCAGAAATTAAAACCACGATTAATTCCATTTATGAAGCCGTTACTTTTGAAGAAAATGACTTGAATCCAATTATAGAACTACTTATTCACGACAAGAAAAATGAATACGGAACTATCAGATTTGTATTATTAGATGGGATTGGTAAATTCATTATGAATCAAGAAGTTGAAAATGAATTAATTACGGCTGCTTTTTTAGATTACAAATCTTAAAAAAAAAATCCTTTTGATTGTAAATCAGATATAATATTTTTTTACATTTGTGTCGATGAATAAAAAACAAAATACAAACAACTTTTCTTTTACAAAAAATGAGACAAATAAGGCTTTTAAAGCACTATTGAATCGTTATTTTGCAATAAATGGGTTGCTGAATTTTGATAAATTGCGACATTCTATTATTTATGATGATAAATTACAAATCATCTATGCAAATATCCGAGTTTGAAGATTAGATAAACTAAATAAATATATTTTTTTTTAATCTAATTTACTACTATCGAAATGAATACAAAATATTCAGATTTAATAAATCAAAATTTTTATTTCCCGCAAGAAGAATTTACACTCAATAAAGACAACCTCCAATTTCACGAAATCGACTTAATGAGATTAGTTGAAAAATATGGAACGCCTTTAAAATTCACGTATTTACCTCAAATTTCAAACAACATCAAAAGAGCCAAAAATTGGTTCAAAATTGCGATGGATAAGAATGATTATAAAGGTAAATATTACTTTTGTTATTGCACGAAAAGTTCTCATTTTGAATACGTAATGAATGAGGCATTCAAAAATAACATTCATATAGAAACGTCATCGGCATTCGACATCAATATTGTTGAAAATTTGATGCAATCTGGAAAAATTAATAAAAGTACGTATGTGATTTGTAATGGTTTCAAAAGAGACCAATACATTGAAAACATTGCACGTATCATTAATAATGGACATAAAAATACGATTCCAATAATTGATAATTACGAAGAATTGGATTTGCTTCAAGCGCAAATAAAAGGGAAATTCAAAATTGGAATTAGAATTGCAGCTGAAGAAGAACCAAAATTTGAATTTTACACGTCAAGATTAGGAATTGGATACAAAAATATTGTGCCCTTTTATAAAAAACAAATTCATGAAAATAAGAAATTGGAACTTAAAATGTTGCACTTTTTTATCAATACGGGAATCAATGACAACGCCTATTATTGGAACGAATTAATTAAATGTATTAAGGTTTATGTTGCTTTAAAGAAAGAATGTCCGAGTTTAGATAGCTTGAATGTGGGCGGTGGATTCCCAATTAAAAATTCATTAGCTTTTGAATATGATTATCAATATATGATTGACGAAATTATCAATCAAATTAAGATTGCATGTGACGAAGCAGAAGTTGCTGTTCCTAATATTTTTACTGAATTTGGTTCTTTTACCGTTGGAGAAAGTGGCGGTGCTATTTATCAAATTTTGTATCAAAAACAGCAAAATGATAGAGAAAAATGGAACATGATTGATTCGTCTTTTATTACTACTTTACCTGATACTTGGGCAATTAACAAGCGTTTCGTGATGCTTGCAATTAACCGTTGGAATGATACTTATGAAAGGGTTTTATTGGGAGGAATGACTTGCGATAGCGATGATTATTATAACTCCGAACAAAATATGAATGCCATTTATTTGCCAAAATACAACAAAGAAAAACCTTTGTATATTGGATTTTTTAATACTGGCGCTTATCAAGAAACCATCGGTGGTTTTGGCGGATTGCATCACTGTTTGATTCCAGAACCTAAACATCTATTGATAGATCGTGATGAAAATGGAGAAATAACTACGAGTGTTTTTTCTAAACAACAAACATCTGATGACGTTTTAAAAATATTAGGTTACGATAAGTAATAATGTATTTCGACTGTAGTAATTCATAAAATCACATCGAATATTTATTATTATATATAATCGGATTTTAAGTTTCATCATGAAATTCTTAAATAGTATTTTAATATAGTAAGGCAATCATCATCATTTTAGTGAACTAAAAAATTATAAAAAAAACTGTAAAAAAAATTGAATTTCAAATTGTATATGAAATATAAAATTTGTTAATTTGAATCGATTAAAACTTAAAAATTAAAAATGAGCAAAGGACCTATTAGTCAGTTTATTGAGAAGTATTACCTGCATTTCAATTCTGCAACTGTTGTTGACGCAGCAAAAGCCTACGAGCAACAATTAGAAAAAGGTGCCAAAATGATGGTGACTTTGGCAGGCGCAATGAGTACTGCTGAAATAGGAAAGATTTTTGCGGAGATGATTCGAAAAGATAAAGTTCAAATTATTTCTTGCACAGGAGCCAATCTTGAAGAAGATATTATGAATTTGGTTGCTCATTCTCATTATGAAAGAGTTCCGAATTACAGAGATTTGACACCTCAAGAAGAATGGGATTTGATGGAACGTGGACTAAACCGTGTAACAGATACTTGTATTCCTGAGCACGAGGCATTTAGACGTTTGCAAAAGCACATTTACAAAATTTGGAAAGATGCAGACGATAAAGGAGAACGTTATTTTCCTCACGAATTTATGTACAAAATGTTGCTTTCTGGTGTTCTTGAAGAATATTATGAAATAGATTTGAAAGACAGTTGGATGTATGCTGCGGCTGAAAAAAACCTTCCAATTATTGTTCCAGGTTGGGAAGATAGTACCATGGGAAATATTTTTGCTTCTTATGTTATCAAAGGTGATTTGAAAGCATCTACTGTGAAATCAGGAATTGAATATATGATTTATCTTGCTGATTGGTATCCAAAAAATAGTGCCAATGGAATTGGTTTCTTCCAAATTGGTGGAGGAATTGCTGGCGATTTCCCTATTTGTGTTGTACCAATGTTATATCAAGATATGGAAATGCACGAAGTTCCGTTTTGGAGTTACTTCTGTCAGATTTCAGACTCAACAACCAGTTATGGCTCTTATTCTGGAGCCGTTCCAAACGAAAAAATTACTTGGGGAAAATTAGACATTCACACTCCTAAGTTTATAATAGAATCGGATGCTACCATTGTAGTACCATTAATTTTTGCTTATTTATTAGATTTATAATAGAATTTTTATGAAAAGAGTTATTGTTGATTATTCCAAACTAACCAATGAAATCTTGAACTTATTAGTTGAAAAATTTCCTGATGGGTATGATGATTCGAATATTATTCGATTTAAAAACCATAAAGAAGAAACTATAGAAGCCGTAGAAGTCAGGACTGTCGATACTGTTTACTTGGTTAAAATTAGTACAAAATTGTCTGACAGACTTATTAATTTTGAAGATGAAGACGATGTTGTAGTTCCTTTAGATGTTATTAAAGTAATTGAACTTGAAGATGAAGATGCTATTGATGATGAAGAAGAAGAAGTAGATTTGACAAAAGATTCAGAAGATTCTAGTGATAGCAGTGATGACGACGATGTTGATCCAGAGGATGTAGCAGACGAAGAATCGGATGACGATGATGAAGATTAAATATATATAAAAAGGAACTCAATTGAGTTCCTTTTTATATATTTATACAATTACAAATACCTTTCGGCAAATATTTTTTGATGGTGTTTTTGATGA
>Ga0209443_1001357_pt1 | contig 15496 bp, 12 predicted proteins | sample LauGreBMM110DCMD_2_FD_187571 | JGI IMG/M metagenome (GOLD analysis project Ga0209443, IMG submission 187571) | Freshwater lake microbial communities from Lake Michigan, USA - Su13.BD.MM110.DCMD (SPAdes) (version 2) | ecosystem: Environmental > Aquatic > Freshwater > Lake | place: Lake Michigan... | reverse complement strand
CGTGCTGCCGGCATCTTGCCGGCAGAGGCTCGCCGGATCCCGCCCCGTGGGACCTTTCCGCGCGCGGCCGCCGTGCGAGCCGTCTGCCGGCGGGACGCACGGCAGCACGCTGTAAAAACCGCCCTCCGAGGCCCACAGCAACGCGGCGTCCGAGGCCGTCTGCCGCTGGGTGGATCTATCCCAACCCGGCGCGATCAATGCAACGTGACGACGGGCCGCGGCACCTGCCTCGTACCCAGTCGGAGTGATCTCTGTTCGGGAAGTTGGCGGGTCGCACACCCCGGCGACCCGCTCGGCTTGCAGTGCAAGCCGCCCACAACGTGAAGCCGAGTTCTACCGGTATCCACCCAGAGTCGGTATGAGGCCGCCAGCGGGCGAAGCACGGAAGGCGACGAAAAAGGCCGCGTCCGAAGACGCGGCCTTTTCTATTCTTTCCCGGGACGTATCCCGTTCAGGGGTTCGCCGGAGGATTGTTCGGCGGCAGCGGCTGCACCGGTTGCGGCTGCACCGGTTGCGGCTGCGCCGACTGCGGCTGCGCGGGCTGCGTTTGCACCGGCTGCGGCTGCGCCGGCAGAGGTTGCACGACGGGCGGGCGGATGACCGTGGGCATCGGGTTGCGCAGCGGGATCGGAGAATGGACCGGACCCATGCCGGCCGCTTTGGCGGCGAGCACCTGGGCCGGGATGTCGTTGGCGTGGAGCTCGGACGGGAGCGTGCCGAGCTCCTTGGGGTCCTTGGCCCGCTTCTGCTTGGGCAGCGGGCTGACCATCACGTTGATGGATTTGCCGATGAGCTTGGGCGGGAAATCGGCGACGCCCCACGGCAAGATGTCCTTGAGGAACTTGTCGACGACGGCGCGACCGATCTCGGTGTGGGCCATCTCGCGGCCGCGGAACCGGAGCGCGACCTTCACCTTCATCTCCTCGCAGAGGAAGCCGACCGCGTGGTCGAGCTTGATGCCGAGGTCGTGCGGATCGATTCGGGGCGTGAGCTGGACCTCTTTGACGAGGTTGGCGTGCTGGGTCTTCTTGGACTCGTTGTCCTTCTTCGCCATCTCGTACTTGAACTTGCCGAAGTCCACGATCCGGCAGACCGGAGGATTGGCGGTCGCGGCGATCTCGACGAGGTCCAAGCCTTGGGCCCGGGCCATGTTGATCGCCACGGCCAAATCGATGACGCCCACCTGCTGACCGTCCGGACCGATCACCCGGACCTCGCGGGCACGGATCTTGCCGTTGACACGGTACTGCGGCTGCGGAGGGGTGAAGCGGGAGGAGAACGGACGACTCAAGCGACCCTCTCCGGTTGAAGTTTGAACATGTTCAGCTTGGAAACCATTGCTGTCTCAGACAGACGGAATAGATATAGTGAGCGGGATGAAGTCCCGGCAAGCCCAATCTCGCCTCGTGGCCGGGTCCGCGTGCCTCTTCCGCGCGCTGTTCGTGCTCGTCGCCGCGGTCGCGACGACGGCCCTCGGTGCCGGGGACGACATCGCCCGAGCCCGCGCCGAGGCCGTTTTCACCAAGGCCCGCGCGACCTGGGCCGCGGCTCCGGACGACGTCACCAACGCCTGGAAGTTCGCCCGCGCGGCGTTCGATCAAGCGGAATGCGCCCCCGACGACCGGCATCGCGCCGCCATCGCCGAAGAGGCGATCCGCGCCTGCCGTGCCGCGGTCGTCCGCGACCCAAGCTCGGCGCCGGCGCATTACTATCTCGGGCTCGACCTCGGCCAACTGGCCCGCACGCGGACGCTCGGCGCGCTCAAGCTGGTCCGCGAGATGGAGAAGCACTGGCTCACCGCGAAGGAGATCGACGAGACGTTCGATTCCGGCGGACCCGACCGCAGTCTCGGGTTGCTCTACTTCGAAGCACCGGGCTGGCCCGCCAGCATCGGCAGCCACGCGAAGGCACGGACCCATCTGGAGCACGCCGTGAAGCTTGCGCCGGGATTCCCGGAGAACCGTCTGTGCCTCGCCGAGGCGCTCATGAAGTGGAAGAAGCGCGACGACGCCGCGGCCCAGCTCAAGGCGCTCGACGCGTCGTGGTCCGACGCGAAGGCGCGCCACACCGGCGACGACTGGATATCGTCATGGGTGGATTGGGAAAAGCGGCTCGCGGCGCTCAAGATCAAGATGAAGGCGAAGTGACGGTCGCGGTCCGGCCCGCGCTTCATGCCGGCCTGTCGGAGATCGACGGCCACCGGACGCCATCCCGGCGACGGCCAGCCTTGTGGCCCGGTGGCACCCGCTGCTAGATACCCGTCTCCATGTCCGCCGAGCCGAGCAACGAGACCCGCGCCCAGAGCGCCGCCGAACTGCTCCGCCGCAGCCTCGGCCGCGGCCGGCTCGCCCACGCCTACCTCTTCCTCGGCGACGACCTCGGCGTGCTCGAGGACGCCGCACGCAAGCTCGCCCAGACGCTCAACTGCCTCCGGCCGGCCGCCCGCGGCGAGAACGGCGTCCCGGTGGACGCCTGCCGCGACTGCAACAACTGCCGCCGCATCGCCTCGCGCAACCATCCGGACGTCGTCTGGATCCGGCCGGAGATGAAATCCCGCGTCATCAGCGTCGCCCAGACCCGCGATGTGATCGACCGGATGAACCTCAAGACGACCGAGGCCGCCCACAAGATCGCTGTCTTCGCCGGCGCGGACCGGATGAACACCAGCGCGGCCAACGCCTTCCTCAAGACGCTCGAAGAACCGCCCGCCGGTTCGGTGCTCATCCTGCTCAGCACCGAGCCCGACCGCCTGCTCGAGACCATCCTCTCGCGCTGCCAACGGCTCAGCTTCGCCAGCGGTTCGGTCCGGGTGGACGATGCGGTGGCCGGCTGGGTCGGCCAGTTCGCCGATCTCGCGAAGCCCGCGTCGCCGGACCTGATGGGCCGCTATCGGCTGCTCGGTTCGCTGTTGAACACGCTGGCCAAGACCAAGGAATCCATCGAGGAGACGCTCACCGCGCAGTCGCCGCTGATGCGATATCCGGACGCCGAAGCCGACCAACGCGATCGCTGGGAGGACGAGCTCACCGCCGCCATCGAAGCCGAGTACCGTCGGCGCCGCGGCGATTTCCTCGCCGGGTTGCAGGCATGGCTCCGCGATGTCTGGCTGCACACCTTGGGCGCGGCCGACGGTCTCGCCTTCCTCCCGCGTTTCGCGGTGCCCGCCGCCGCCGTGGCGCGCCGTCTCGCGCCGGCCGATGCCCGCGCCAACCTCGAGGCCTGGGAATCCACGCAACGCCTGCTCCACACCAACGCGCAGGAGGCGCTGGTCCTGGAGGTCGGCCTGCTCAAGCTCAAGCTGTGAGCGCTTCCCCTGCCCCGTCCGCCGCCCCGCTCCGCGTCGGCGCGCGGGAGATCTACGCGCTGGTGTTCGGGCTCTTCCTCGGGCTCGCGCTGCTCAAGTTCGGCAACCCCGTCATCCTCGACCGCAACATCGAGCCGCCGCGCGACCTCGCCGAAGCCATGGGCGTCTCGTGGCCGGTGAAGTGGGGCAATGCCCTTCTCCTCGTGCTCGGGCTCGCGAGTTTGCCGGTCGCCTTCGCCAAGCCGTCCGCTCCCGCCCGGCGCCTGCCACACGCGCTGTGGTTGCTGCCGCTCGCGTGGTTCGCTTGGCAGATGGTCTCCTCCACCACCTCGGTGGACGCACGGCTGACCGGGGTGACGCTCGCGCACTTCGCCGGCTGCGTCGGATGTTTCCTCATCGGGCTCTTCGTGCTCGGCCGAGACGGTTGGCCGAAGCTGCTGCTGCTGGGCGTGCTCGGCGCGCTGGCGCTGTGCCTGGTGAAAGGCGCCAACCAGCACCACGTCGAGTTCAAGCAGGACCGCCAGACGCTCATCGACGGCGAGCGCACCGGCTGGACGAACTTCGCCCCCGAGGTCCTCGACCAGATGCAGCGCGACAGGCTCGTCTTCCGCACCAATGGCGTGGTCGTCGCCAACCCGGTGATCCTGCTCAAGCTCGAGCGGGGGCGCATCAACGGCACGCTGGTCTATCCCAACGCGCTCGCCGGCGCGCTGCTGCTGCTGCTGCCCGTCGCGCTCGCCCTCGCGGTCTTCGGCACGGCCGAGCTCAAGCCGCCGATCCGCTGGCTGGTGATCGCCCTCACATCCTTCCTCGGCTTCGGCTGCCTCTATTGGACCGGCTCGAAATCCGGCTGGCTCATCGCGCTCGGCCTCGCGGGCGGATGGCTGTCGCACCATTCGCGCTGGCCGCGACGGCGCAAGATCGTCGCGGTGGCCGCGATCGCCGTGCTGGGTTTGGCGGCCTTCGGGTTGCGCTTCCAGAGCTACTTCGCGGCCGGTGCCACCAGCGTCGGGGCGCGCTTCGACTACTGGCGCGCCGCGGCGCAAACGACGATGGCGGCGCCGGTCCTCGGCAGCGGGCCGGGCACGTTCCAGCGTCCCTACGCGCGGCTGAAGGCCCCGGGATCGGAGATGGCCCGGCTCGTCCACAACGACTACCTGGAGCAGTTCTCCGACTCGGGCGTCGTGGGCGGCGCGCTGTACCTCGCATGGATCGGGATGGTCGTGGCCGCGCTCGCCAAGGGGCTCGTCCGGGCGACGGATCCGCTGGCCTTCGCGCTGGCGCTCGGGTTGGTCGGCTGGTTCGCGCAGGGCTTCGTCGAGTTCGGGCTCTACATCCCGGCCTTGGCGTGGACGGCCTTCACCCTCGCCGGGACCTTGCTCGCAGCGCGGGACAAGGCCGCCTGAACGGCCTCGGATCCGACCGCACGGCCACCGCGGTCCGCCGGCCACTGACCGTCCCCTTTTTTCCCATCGTCTCCTACGTTCCCTCCTGTAAGAGCCTGTCTGAAAAGTAGGACAGTGCCTCTGGCCTGTCTGTTCCGGGGCTTCCAGCCCCACGCCAGACAGGCGGTGCCACGGGCTGGAAGCCCGCAGGCAGACAGGCTGGAAGCCTGTCCTACTAGGCCGGCCCGCCTTTTCAAACAGGCTCTGAGAGACAACTCCTTCTTCTGCGGCACCCCTCACTTCGCCAGCGGCTCGCCGGTGCGCTCCAGGCCGAGCAGCAGCTTCTTGCGCCAGAGCCCGCCGCCGTAGCCGCCGAGCTCGCCGCTCTTGTTCACGACACGGTGGCAAGGGATCACGATGGCGATGCGGTTGGATCCGTTGGCGGTGCCGACCGCCCGTTGCGCGCCCGGCCGACCGACCCGTTCCGCCAGCGTCTCGTAGGAGATGGTGGTGCCGTACGGGATGCGACAGAGCTCCGCCCACACGTTCTCCTGGAATGGGCTGCCCGGCGCGACCACCGGGACCGTGAAATCCCGCCGCGTCCCGGCGAAATACTCCTGCAGCTCCCCGCGCAACCGGTCCAGCACCGGATGCTCTCCCGGGACCAACGCGAGCCCGAGACGTAGGCGGACCGCTTCCATTTGCCCCTCGATCATCCGGCGGTCGGTGAACTCCAACAGGCACACGCCTTCGTCCACCGCGCCCACGACCAGCGGACCGACCGGTGATTCGACCATGGCGGTGACCACACAGCGTCCGTCACGCGCTTGGCCGGGCGGCGCGCCGAAATGCTTGGCGAAAGCGTCACGGAACCCGCTGTGCGACCCGAACCCATGCCCGAGCGCGGCGGCGTCGAGGCTGGCCCCGGAGCGGAGCTCGCCCAACGCCTTCCCGAGCCGGCGGGCGCGGCAGAACGCGGCGAAGGTCATCCCGTGATGCTCCTGGAACCAGCGCCGGGCGCGGGCGGGATCGACGCCGAGCGAACGGAGCTCCGCTGCCTTCAGCCGGGCCTCCGGATCCACGTCGAGCCCCGACATCAGGCCCGCGACCCAATCGGGAGGACGGCCGTTGGCGAGCAGCGGCTCGCAGCGCTTGCAAGCGCGGTAGCCGGCGGACATCGCGTCCTTCACCGTGGCGAAGTACTCGCAGTTCTCCGGCTTCGGCTTCCGCGCGGGACAACTCGGCCGGCAGAAGATCCCGGTCGTGCGGACCCCGGTGAAGAAGATCCCGTCGAAGCTCGCGTCGCCCGCGAGGAACGCGCGCTCCATGGCCGTTCGTGATGGCAGCAGATCCATGGCCGGAGCGTAGTGAGCCGGCGGAGACGCTCTCCACCGAAATTGCGCCATCGAATCCCTGGCCGGGCGGGACAGGGGACGCCACGCAGCTCGGCGATCGAGGCCTGCTCAGTACGCGGGTGCGATCGGACGTAGCGCAGAGTTGCACTCTGCTGTATCGCGGATTTGGAATCCGCAGGCGCTGCGGCAGGTGAGCGCGTCGGGATCGGCGCAGCCCTGCCGAGTGCAACTCGGCGATACAGCAGGTTGCAAACCTGCGCTACGTCTGCCGGCTTGGCCGGACCGCGCCTTCCGGAAGCACCTCTACGACCACGACCCGCTCAACGTTTCTTGCGGCGTGCCGCAGAAGACGGAGGCGCAGCGGACGCCCTGGCAGGTGCACGTCGGGCCATGAACTGTTCGACGTATTTGCCGAGCAGGTCGCCTTCGAGGTTCACCGGATCACCGACCTTCCGTTCGCGCAGCGCGGTGACCGCGAAGGTGTGCGGGATGATCCAGAGCGTGAATCCAGTGCGGGTCACCGTCCCGACCGTCAGGCTGATACCATCCACCGCGATCGAGCCCTTGGTGAGCACATGCCGCAGGATCGCGGCCGGCGCTTGGATGCCGAGCACGTGGTCCTGGCCGTTGCGTTCCCAGCGGATGATCTTCCCCGTGCCATCGACGTGCCCGGTGACGAAATGTCCGCCCAACCGCGCGCCCGCGGCCAACGCCCGCTCCAGGTTCACCGCCGACCCGACCGTCGCCCGCGACAAGCTGGTGCGGTCCCAGGTCTCCTGCAGCAGGTCGAACTCCAGCCGTTTGCCACCGCCTTTCGCCGCTTTGGCCGCGACCACGGTGAGGCAACAACCGTTGACCGCGATGCTGTCGCCGAGCCGGACGTCCTTGGCGCAGACCTTGGCGCGGACGACCAAGCAGATCCCTTCCGCGCTCGGCGAGATCGCTTCGATGGTGCCCGTCTCTTCGATGATTCCGGTGAACATAGGAGGCAGAAATTGGCAGTCGTCAGATTCCGGCGGCCGGAGTCGATGCGACACGGGCGGTCATGAACAGGTCGGGGCCGAAACGGCGCCATTCGGGGGCGACCATCGACAGCGCCTCGGCCAAGGACCTCGCGCCTTCGCCGGCGACGCCGCGGAGCGCATCGCTTCCTCCGAGCACCATCGGCGCGTAGAAGAAGGCGACGCGATGGGCGAAGCCACCGAGCAGGAAGGCGGCGTTGACCTCGCCGCCGCCCTCGACCAGCAGGCTCGTCACGCCTTCGAGGCCGAGCACGGGCAGCAACCATCCGAGATCGATGTGGCCGTCCTTCTCCGGCGCGACGACCACGCGGACGCGCTCCGAGAGCGCGGCGACGCGCTGCTTCGCGGCGCGCGGGCCGACGAAGATCGTGGTCGACCCGGCCGCCCCGTCCGTGACGAGCTTCGCCGTCAACGGCGTGCGGGCGCGGGTGTCGAGCACGAGCCGACGCAGCCCAGGACCTTGGACCTTGGACCCGGGACCGCTCCGCACCGTCAGCGACGGATCGTCGGCGAGAACGGTGCCGATGCCGACGAGGATGGCGTCGGAACCCCGTCGGAGCCTTTGACCATGGGCACGGGAACGTTCGCCGGTGATCCACTTCGACCGGCCGTCCGCGGTGGCGATCTTGCCGTCGAGCGTCATCGCGGCCTTCACGGTGACGAAGGGCGTGCGGTGGACGATCCAGTGGTCGAACGGCTCGTTCATCCGCGCGGATTCCGCGGCGAGCAGGCCGCTGGTCACCTCGATGCCCTTGGAACGCAGCAGCGCGAGGCCGCGGCCGGCGTGCCGGGGGTTCGGATCGGTGGCGGCCACCACCACTTTGCGGATGCCGGCGGCCAAGATGGCGTCGGTGCAAGGCGGCGTGCGCCCGAAGGTCGAGCACGGTTCCAGGGTGACGAACAGCGTGGCGCCGCGCGGAGAGCATCCGCGGCGAGCGGCATCGCGCAACGCCTCGACCTCGGCGTGCGGTTGTCCGGCGCGATGATGCCAGCCTTGGCCGATGATCCGGCCGCCGTGGACGAGCACCGCGCCGACCAGCGGGTTCGGCGAGGTCTGCCCGTACGCGCGCCGGGCCAAGCGGAGCGACAGGCGCATGGCCTGCGTCTCATCGACCTCGTCGAACTCGTCTGCCGGCGCTGCTCTGGAGACCTTCGGCGTCATCTCACTTCGCCGGCGCCGCGCCGCGGAACGACTTGACCAACGCCATGGCCTCGCGGAACTCGTCGCCGTCCTTGTCGTTGGTCATCAGCGTGAAGTTCCCCCAGAGCGGACCGCTGCGGAACATGCCGACGGTCATGTGGCGCGTCTCCTCCGGCGGAGGATCCTTGGCGACGAACTGAGGATCGGTGAACGAAGCGTAGCTGATGGTGGTCGTCCCGTTGGTCACCGTCTCCACCTTCGCGGCTTTCTCCACCGATCCCGCCGCGTACCGCTTCTCGGCGAACGCCTTCACCAAAACGGCGAGGATCGGGCCGTCCGGCTTGCCTTGTTGGCCGGCGATGCCGTCCCAGGCGATGGAGACCAGCACCGTCGGGTGGTTGCCCGGCGCCCGCCACCGGGATGTCACCGGGGCCTCGGACGACGCGGCGGGAGGAGGCGGGGTGTGTTCCCAGGTCGCCGGCGCGGCCCACGTCAGGGTGCCGTGGCCGTGGATGGCGAGGGAATTGGTCACGAGCAGCAGCGGCGCTCCGGCGAAGAGACGCACGGCGGCGCAGGACAGGAGGAAGACGGAGAGCGCAGATCGCACGGGTCCAGAGTGGCGCGGAGCCGCGTGGCCGCCAGCCCAATTGTTCGGCACCGGACCCCTCGGCCGGCGCGGCCTTCTCCCTTTCATCCGATCCGCGAGGGACGTGCGATGGGATCGCTCGAAGGCATCCCGCGGTTGCCCGCGCGGCGTCGGCCGGTAGTCTCGCGGCATGTCGTCCCGCTGGATGCTCGCCGGTCTGCTCCTGATATCTTTGTCGTCGCTGTCCACGGGCTGCCGCACGGACGCCGGCGATGTCCCGTCCGTCGCCCGCCTGCGCGACCGCATCGGGAAGATGACCTTCGACGACGCGGTCCGGCAGATGGGGCCGCCCGCGACGCGGATCGAGCTGCGCGACCGCTCGGTCGTTGCGGAATGGACCGCGGGCACGGAGACCCGGCCGTCGTTCAGCTTCGGGCTCGGGTCCGGCGACGCCGCGGCGGCCGCCGGCGAACGGGCGACCCTCGAAGGGGGCGTGGCGCACCGCTTCCGCGAGCTGCAGTTCGACCAGGCCGGCCGCCTCGTCTCGGTGAAGGACGTGAAGCGCTGAGCGGGAACGATGCAGCAGAGGTCTGGGTGGAACAGGCCACCGGCCTGTTGTGGCGGGCGACTCGCCCGCCGCTCTGCGTGCGCCGGGAATGCATCCTTTGGTTTGCTCGCCTCCGGTGCCGAAAATCGGCGGCAAGTTGCCGCCGAAAACGGCCAAGTTGGCCGTGCCACCCGGATCCATCCGCAGGGTTCCGGCTCAGCGCGCGTCCGACGGTCTCGCTTCCGCGATGCACCAAAGGCCGGACTGGGTGCGCAGGAATATCTCTCCATCCGACAACGCCGGCGTGGAGTTCGACGGCTCGCCGAGCGGGTTCACGGCGATGACCTCGTATCTCGGCGCCGCGCGCAGGACCACGGTGTCGCCGGACTGGTTCACGATGTAGAGGCGGTCTCCTGCCATCGCCGCGGACGCCCAGGTCTGCCCGCTCGCGCCGCTCGACGGCAGACGTTCCTCCCAGACGAGCTTGCCGGTCGCGAGCTCGTAGCATTGGCCGAAGCCGTCGGTGACGCTCACGTAGGCGTGGCCGTCCCTCACGATGGGCGAGCCGATGGTGTGCTTCTTCATCCGGCGTTCGTAGAACAAGCGCTTGCCCGTGACGTCGCCCTGGCCGCCCGGCTGGATGACGATCATGCTGCCGAAGAAGCCGCCCATGACGATCAGCTTGCCCTCGCCATAGGTCGGCGAGCTGTAGACCAGCGGGTTCATGCCGTCCGCGTTCCACAGTTCCAGACCGTCGGCTGGTGAGAACGCGCGGAGCCGGTTCGCGACCGGCAGGACGATCTCGTCGCGTCCGCCGGCCTTGACCACCAACGGCGTGCTGAAGGTGCCGAGCGCGCCGTCGTTCTTGCCGGCGAAGCCGTCGAAACGCTCGCCGGGATGCTGTTCCTTCAACGGCACCGACCACTTCTTCGCCCCGGTCCGCTTGTCGAGCGCATGGAGCGCGGAGAAGGCGCCGGGGCCGTGGTAGACGATGACAAGGTCGCCGTGGATCGCCGGTGAAGAACCTTGGCCCCAGTCGTGGACCTGTTTGCCGAGGTCGGTCTGCCAAAGTTCTTTGCCCGCGAAATCGTAGGCGACGATGCCGGCCGACCCGTAGCTGACGACGACGCGTTCGCCGTCGGTCACCGGCGAGGCCGAGCAGTGCGGGTTCGTCTTGTGGTGCGGTTCGGTCTCCGCGATGTCCACGCCCTGTTGCCAGCGCTTGGCACCGGTCGCGCGGTCGAAGGCCATCAAGGTGCGCCGCTTGCCGTCGTCGAGCGCCTGCGTGACGAACACCGTCCCGCCCCACACGACGGGCGACGAGTTGCCGACGTCGGGCAGGGCGACGCGCCAGCGGACGTTCTTGTCCTTGCTCCAGGTGGTCGGGAACTTGGTCTCGGGGCTGATGCCGTCCTGGGACGGACCGCGCCACGAGGGCCAGTTCCCGGCCGTGGCGAAGGTGACGGAACAAGCGCCGACCAAGACGAGTGCGAGCATTGGATTCATCGTGAGCAAGGGGAGCAGAACCCACGGCCTCGTCGAGAACGGATCTTCACGACCGGACCATGGGGGCGCATCTCAGTTTCTTGCAGCCTATCCATCCGCCAAAAACATCGCAGAGCGATGTCAGCTATCAGCCGGGGGTCGAGGAGCGCAGCGACGACACCCCCGGATATCGTGGGCCAGCGCCACGACCCCGGCAGGGGTCGCGGATCCGTCCACCAGGTCGTGGTCTGGCACCCTTCCAGGATGCTTGTCTCTCGCCTGTCACCCGGGGGTGTCGCTGTCGCTCAACCCCCGGCTACTCGCTGCCAAGCCTCCGGCTTGCAAAGTCGACGCCATTTCCCTGCACGAAACTGAATTGCGCCCCACCAAGGGAAGGCTTCCGGCTTGGGACGCCCTTGAAATAAGATGTGGCAGACAGGCACCCTGCCCTCTTCTCCGGGGTCTGCCGCCGCCCCTCCTTGCCGGTCCGCCGCGGCATGCCAACCTCCGGCCGTGCTGAACGATGCCGATCCCGCGACCGCTCCGTCCTCCGCGCTCCCCGCCGACGCCATCGCCATCCGCGGTGCGCGCGAGCACAACCTCAAGGACATCTCGGTCGACATCCCGCGCGGGAAGTTCGTGGTCGTCACCGGCGTGAGCGGCAGCGGGAAGAGCACGCTCGCCTTCGACCTGCTGTTCGCCGAGGGACAACGGCGCTTCCTCGATTCGATGAGCGCCTACGCGCGGCAGTTCGTCGAGCAGCTCCCGCGGCCGGACGTGGACCTCATCGCCGGCCTGCCGCCGACGGTCAGCATCGAGCAGAGCACGTCGCGCGGCGGCGGGAAGAGCACGGTCGCGACGGTCACCGAGATCCATCACTTCATCCGCCTGCTGTTCGCGCGCCTCGGCACGCAGCACTGCCCGGATTGCGGCGTGCCCGTGCAGGCGCAGACGCGGGACGCGTTGCGCGGGACCTTGCAGGCCGAGGCGGCGGTCCGCGGCGACCTGACCTTGCTCGCGCCGGTGGTGAAGAACCGGAAGGGCTTCCACTCTGAGATCGCCACCTGGGCCGCCAAGCACGGCTACGAGGAACTCCGCGCCGACGGACGCTGGTATCCGACCGACGCGACCTTCCGGCTCGACCGCTTCAAGGAGCACGACATCGAGGTGGTCGTCGGGATCATCGCGGGGGCCCCGGGCAAAAGCGGACGGCGCGCGGGGAACGCCGCAGGCGACAGCACGCCTTCGGCCCCCGGCAAGACCGCGCAGCAGCTGGTGGACGAAGCGTTGACCGTCGGCAAGGGCGTGCTCCACGCGCTCGACAAGAAGGGCGTGCTCACCACGCATTCCACCGAGCGGGCGTGCCCGAAGTGCGCCCGGTCCTTCGCACCGCTCGACCCCAAGGATTTCAGCTACAACTCGAGCCAGGGCTGGTGCCCGAAATGTCGCGGGTTCGGCGAGCTCTTCTACCTGCCCGACGTGGACCGCGGCGCCGATGCCGACTCGATCGAGGAGAGCTGGTGGAGCTGGCAGGAAGGCAAACGTGAGGCTTGCCCCGAGTGCCACGGCGCGCGGCTCAAGCCCGAGGCGCGAGCGGTGCGGCTCGATCTCCTCAGTCCCGGGTCGGAGGTCCAAGGTCCCAAGTCCCAGGTCCAAGGTCCAAGATCCGGCGGAGCCAGGCGCGGGGCGGAACTTGCCGCGCCGACCATCGACACCCTCGCGCAGTCGTCGGTCGACCAGGCGCTCGTCTGGGCGGGATCGCTCCGGCCCGAGGGCCGCGCCGCCGAGATCGCGCGCGACATCTTGCCGGAGATCCGCGAGCGGCTGCGGTTCCTCGGCGAGGTCGGCCTGGGCTACCTCCAGCTCGGACGCGGCGTGACCACGCTGTCCGGCGGCGAGGCCCAGCGCATCCGGCTCGCGGCGCAGCTCGGCTCGAACCTGAGCGGCGTGCTCTACGTGCTCGACGAGCCGACCGTCGGCCTCCACGCCCGCGACAACGACCAGTTGCTCGCCGCGCTGATCAAGTTGCGCGAGCGCGGCAACTCCCTGGTCGTCGTCGAGCACGACGACGAGACGATGCGCCGCGCCGATTGGATCCTCGACCTCGGGCCCGGCGCCGGCGTCAACGGCGGACGCGTCGTCGCCTCGGGGACGCTCGACGAGCTGCTGGCGGATCCGGCCTCGCTCACCGGACGCCTGTTGCGCGAGCAGGCGACCCAGAGCCGGCCGGCACGCGGCGCGCGACGCGGGGTCGACCCGAAGGCCAAGGCGGGCTGGCTGGCCCTGCACCACGCGACGACCCACAACCTGACGGACCTCACGGTGCGTTTCCCGCTCGGCCGCTTCATCGCGGTCACCGGCGTGAGCGGATCGGGCAAGAGCACCTTGGTGAAGGAGTGCCTGTTCCCCGCGGTGGAAGCGGCGCTGAAGGGCGAAGGCAAAAAGCAAAAGGCAAAAGATAAAGGGAGCGCCTGCCACGTCACCGGCTTCGAGACGCTCAACGCCGTCCACGAGGTCGACCAATCGCCCATCGGCCGCACGCCGCGTTCCACGCCGGCGACGTACGTGGGCTTCTTCGACGACATCCGCGCGCTCTTCGCCACGGCGACGGAATCGAAGATCCGCGGCTATTCCGCGAGCCGTTTCAGCTTCAACTCCAAGCAGGGCCGCTGTCCCGGATGCGAGGGCGCGGGCCACACCAAGGTGGAGATGAACTTCCTGCCGACGGCGCACGTGAGGTGCGAGACCTGCGGCGGCAGGCGCTTCAACCCCGAGACGCTCGACGTGAAGTGGAACGGCAGGTCCATCGCGGACGTGCTCGACCTGAGCGTGGCCGAGGCGATCACCTTCTTCGGCGCGCACCGGAAACTGGTGCGTCCGCTCGAAGCGCTGCACGACACGGGCCTCGATTACCTCCGGCTCGGCCAGACGAGCCCGACGCTCAGCGGTGGCGAGGCCCAGCGCATCAAGCTCGTCGCGCATCTGCTCGGCGGACTGAAGGCCGCCGCCGCGGAGAAGGCGGGCATGGACATGCCGAGGGTCCCGGGCCGCCCGCTGCCGAAACGCGATCTCTTCATCCTCGAGGAACCGACCATCGGCCTGCACATGCAGGACGTGCGGCGTCTGGTCGAGGTCGTCCAACGGTTGGTCGACGCCGGCCATACCGTGGTCGTGATCGAGCACAACCTCGACCTCATCGCCGAGGCGGACTGGGTCATCGACCTCGGGCCTGAAGGCGGGGCCGGCGGCGGACGGATCGTCGCCGAAGGCACGCCCGAAAAGGTCGCGCAGGTGAAGGATTCGCACACCGGCCGTTATCTGCGACCGATGCTCCGCGGAAAGAAGTAGGGCCGCCGGACGCGGTCTATCCCAACGACCGCCGCGCGAAGACGCGGAGCGAGCCTGGCCTGACCGTGAAGGTCGCCGGCGTGAAGCCGACCAACTCGCCGTCCACCGCCACCGGTGCCGGTGGATCGGTATCGACCGCGAGCTCCGTGCCCTGGAAGCAGCGCACCTTCGGATGATGGATGTGCGTCCCGCGCAGCAGCCGCGGGAACTGCCACGCCGCTTCGAGGGGACCTGACTGCCGGATCAGGCAGAGTTCCAGCCGTCCGTCGCCGAGCCGGGCGCCGGGCGCGAGCTTCATCAGGCCGCCGCCGGCGTGCGGCGCGTTCGCGGCGCAGACGTGGAAGAGCGGACCGCGCTCGACCAGGTCGCCGATGCGGGCGGTGACCATCGGCGGCCGGTAGCGGAAGAGCGCGCGGAAGAAGCCGACCGAGTAGCAGAGCTTTGGTCCGAACCAGCGTACCACCCGTGGCGTGGTCTGCCGGAGCAACTCGCCCGCGAAGCCGACCGCAGCGAACAACAGCGCGTGCCGGACGACCTCGCGTCCCGCGGCGTCGCGGCACCGCACCGTGATGGTGTCCATCGCGACCGGCGACCCGGCCGCCATCGCCGCGACCAGTTGGTCGTCATCGTGCGTCCCGAGCAACCGGGCGAGGTCGTTGCCCGTTCCGAACGGAGCTACCGCCAACGGCCGCTCGTGCCCCGCATCGAGCAGCCCCGATGCGACCTCGTGGACCGTGCCGTCGCCACCCGCCGCGAGGACGATATCGCAGCCTCCTCCGTGCGCGGCAGCGAGCCGGGTCGCGTGGCCGCGCGCGGTCGTGTGGTGCTCGATGATCTTGGAACCGTCGGAAGCCAGGCGGCCGACCAGCGCTTCCAGCCGCGCCTTCTGGTCACGCGCCGCGGCAGAACGGGGATTCCGGATGAGCAGGACGCGGCGGGGCACGGCGTCAGGAGAGCGCGTCGCCGGACGGCCAGCCAACAAAAAGCCCGCGTCATCCGACTTGGCCTCGACGGGTTGGGGCGACCTGCCGATGCCGCCCAAGCGGGGAGAAGTCACGGACGGGCGGCCGCCCGTCCCTACCCTCGTGGGTAGGGTCCGCGCTGCCGCGCGGCCCCATCGGTCCTGCGGGTCCCGCTCAGGGGACTTCCACGAGTCGGAAGTAGCTGCCGTCCTCCGCCACCACGAACTCTTGGGTCAGGCTACCACGGTAGGGAAGCGCTGCGGCGCCTCCGATACATCGGCCGGAACGAGCGGAGCGAGGTTCCAGCCTTCCAGGCTGGCCGCGACGCCTCGCTGGCGGCCAGCAGGATCACGGCAAAGCG
>Ga0209443_1001356_pt1 | contig 15506 bp, 10 predicted proteins | sample LauGreBMM110DCMD_2_FD_187571 | JGI IMG/M metagenome (GOLD analysis project Ga0209443, IMG submission 187571) | Freshwater lake microbial communities from Lake Michigan, USA - Su13.BD.MM110.DCMD (SPAdes) (version 2) | ecosystem: Environmental > Aquatic > Freshwater > Lake | place: Lake Michigan... | reverse complement strand
TATCTACTTTGTGATGAGCATAAAAAGCACTATTTTTGCGCTTTCATAACTAAAAAAATAGGAGTATTTTATTGTGCAGAAATATTTGATTAATAATCTTGGAGATTATGAAGGTCAGGAGGTTACACTCATGGGATGGGCTAGTAACAAAAGAGAGAGTAAAGGTCTTGTTTTTGTAATCCTCCGTGACGGTACTGGTTGGTGCCAATGTGTTGTAAGTCTTGAGCAAGTTGGAGAAGAACTTTTTGAGGAAGCCCGTAAGGTTACCCTAGAATCTTCTTTACAAATAACAGGTAAGGTGCTTAAAGATGACCGCCAAATGGGTGGATTTGAGTTACAAGCTAGTAGCATAAAATTAATTGGTGAATCCAACGATTACCCAATTGCTAAAAAGGAACATGGAGTAGATTTCTTGATGGACAAACGTCACTTATGGCTACGTAGTCAGCGCCAGTGGGCAATCATGCGTATCAGAAATAGAATCATTTTTGCAATCCATGAGTTCTTTCAAAAGGAGGGCTTTGTGCAAATGGATGCTCCTTTATTCACAGGAAATGCTTGTGAAGGCACCAGTAATCTTTTTGAAACAGATTTCTATGGCGACCCCGCATACTTGAGTCAGAGTGGCCAATTATATGGTGAAGCCATGGCTTTTTCTATGGGAAAAATTTATACCTTTGGCCCTACATTTCGTGCCGAAAAATCTAAAACAAGACGCCACTTAAGTGAGTTTTGGATGATAGAACCAGAAATGGCTTTCTATGATATTTTCGAAAACATGGATTTAATTGAGAATTTCCTTCGTTCGGTAGTAAGTTCTGTTTTGGCAGGTTGCGAAAAGGAATTGACTCTTATTGGACGAGATACGGAAATTCTTAAAAATATTGTTAAGCCGTTTCCTCGCTTAACTTATGATGAGGCAGTGCGCATCATCAAAGGCGAGCAAGATGTGAACGGGAAAAATGCAATTACTTCGCTCGAAGATGAGCTATCATCCGTAAAAACCAGAATGAGTTTGGTTCAAACCGAAATTGTTGAGCGCGAAGAGAAAATAAAAACACCTGGTATGAAAAAGGGTGAAATTGGTTTTAACCAAGCACAAATTGATAAACTCAAACAAGAGTTAGGTGATTTGGAGGAGAACGAAAGAAACATTCCTCAATGGCTAAACAGTGCGCGTAATTTTACTTATGGTAATGATTTAGGTGGTAGCGATGAAACGGTAATAACGCGCTTATTTGATGTGCCTATTATGGTTTATAACTGGCCTCATGAGGTAAAAGCTTTCTACTTAAAACGTGATCCTGATAACTCAAAATTTGCACGTGGAGTGGATGTTTTAGCTCCAGAAGGTTACGGCGAAATTGTTGGGGGTGGCGAGCGTGAAACCGATGAGAAATTATTGATTGAGAAAATCAATGAGCACCAATTGCCAATGGAAGCATTTGAATGGTATTTAGATTTACGTAGATATGGTACCGTGCCGCATGCAGGATTTGGTTTAGGTTTGGAGCGTCTTGTAACATGGGTTTGTAAATTACCTCATGTGCGTGAGAGTATTCCTTTCCCTAGAATGTATGGTAGATTATTGCCTTAAATCCTAGTGAGCTTGCCACAGATTAGATTAGTTTTATTAGCATTTTTTTTCTTACTTTTTTTTAGTACTCAGCAGGTTTATGCCCAAAAAGATAATGGTATTAACCGATTGGTCAATCGCTTCTACCGAATCATGGAAGGTGATTCTGTTAAGCCTAAAAAGAACTATTTTTTTACCCTTCCCATTTGGTCGGTGGCGCCTGAAACTGGTATTAAACTAGGTTTGAGTTTGGGGTATATGTTTAGGAATGGCCAAAAGGAAAACACACGTCCTTCCCTCATTAGGCTTAATACCTCCTACACGCAAAATAAACAGTTTAATATTAGACCAAGTGCCGATATTTTCTTTTTCGAAAACAAATACAACCTCAAGGCACAATATGTATTCAATAATTTTAATGAGTACTATTGGGGGATAGGTAATGCCGCTCCAGAATCTGCTAAAGAGTTATATGATTTTAAACAACATAAAATCAACGCCAGACTCACTCGCCAATTCATTAAAGATTTGTACATGGGCGGACAAATTATGTACGAGCAGCTTTATAATATTAAGTTTAAAGAATTAAGTAAAGCTCCCACTAGTGGGGTTGCTGGAATAAATGGCTACACTATTTTTGGTGCAGGATTTGCTTTGGCTTATGATAATAGAGACAATATATACTATCCTCTGAAAGGTGCTTATTTAGAGATTAGCAATTACTTCTTCTTCCCATCTCAAATTAGTAAATACCAATTTAGAAGCGTAACTGTTGATGTAAGAAAATTCTTTGGTTTGTGGAAGGAAAACGTTTTAGCAATTCAAGGTTTTGCGAGCATTAATAAAGGAGATGTGCCATACCGGCAAATGGGTACTATGGGCAATGAAATGATTATGCGTGGGTATTACAATGGCCATTTCCGCGACCATCACTTTGTTGCTGCACAAGCTGAGTTTCGCAAAACAATTTGGGGACCTTTGGGTGCAGTTGTTTTTGGTGGTGTGGGCAACGTAGGTTCAGATTTAGCTAATTTAACGCAGAACATTAAACCCAATTATGGCTTTGGGTTTAGAGCTACTACAATTCGCAGAGAACATATCAATGCCAGAATAGATTTTGGGTTTGGTGAGGGTAAAATCAAAGGATTTTATTTTACTTTGTCGGAAGCATTTTAGCAGTAATTTATGCAGCCTGAACCTAATAAATTTTCATTAAATAAACGATTGAAAAGCTTTACCTATGCTTTCAATGGATTAAAAGGTTTATGGAATAATGAACACAATTTGTGCATTCATATTATTGCCGCAATTTTGGCAATTTTACTGGGTTTTTATTTTCAAATTTCAACCACAGAATGGATAATAGTTGTCCTACTTATTGGTATGGTGATTGCTGCTGAAATTTTTAATTCTGCTGTCGAACATTTAGCAGATTTTGTGATGCCAAATATGGATAGTCGTATTGGCAAAATAAAGGACCTATCAGCTGCAGCGGTTTTAGTTATTGCCTTTGTGGCCTTTATTATAGGATTGATTATTTTTCTGCCAAAACTATTGGCAATGGTATTCTAGTTATTTTTTCTTTTTATATGGGCAATGCCTGCAACCACTGCCACAACAGGTTCCTCTTTGCAAATGATAAGCTTCTGTAAAAACCACATACCCATTTTCTAGGTAATATTGTTGCCCATTAATTTTGCCTTTTTCAGAGGCGTTTTCACTATTTATTTTCACTTCTTTAGGGTTCATACCTATTTTGAATAAAAGTAAGTTGCATTAATTCCCGCCTTAAAATTTCCTTTTAAATTCCCTACGGTATCATACCTATATATTTCACTTTTCTGCACATAATCCTTTGCATCTGAAGCTAATATTTCCTTTTGGTTTGGGTTATAACCTATGGCATAAAAGTTCTTTCCTTCAGCCGAAATAATCGGTGTTGCTGGTAATTGATTGGCATCAATATTCATTACATATATGTCTTTGTTGATCCAATAAATTTTTGTTTTACTTGGATTACAAATTAATTTATTAGGGATACTTCCATTACTAAAGGTAAAGCTATTTACCAAATCCCCAGAAGTTCCAATACAATGCAACTGAGCTGCAATAGCAGCTTTGCCAACAGTTAATACCCATATTTTTTCTGTTTGATCCAACACCATGTTTTGAGCACCATAGCCAATATCAATGCTATCTATTAATTGATCGGTTAAGGTATTAACAACATACACATATTTGCTAGTTCTACCACATATATACGCTTTGTTATTTCTGTAAACCATTTCTTCTGTCCAGCTAGGAATATTAATTTTTCCATTTATCTGTTTACTTTTTAAGTTAACAATCCAAATAGCTTTTTCGTATAAATCGCTTACATAAGCTTTGTCTGAATCTAATGATAACAAGTACCTGGGTGAGTTAAAGCCAGTAATTGTTGCAGTGCTTTTGAATGTTTTTGCATTCATAACCTCTATTTTTTGAGAGTTGTTTACCACTAAATATGCTTCTTCACCTAAAATGCTCATAGATTGTAATACATCTCCTAATGCTCTCTGGTTATTACTTTTAAATACATCTTCTTGTGTACTTAAATTAGTTGAATTGTAAAAACTCAAACTGGCATTTCCCCATTGAAAATTCCCTTCATTGCAAATAAATATTCCATGGGCAGTGGTGTCGTTTGGCACTGTGCTTAATGGCGAATTACTTGGTGTTTTGTCGCATGATAAGATGGTAAATACCAAACTCACCAAAATGATGAGTTTGGTATAAATATATTTAGGTGACAATAACATCTAATTATTGTTTAACAAATTTTTGAATACTAATTCCGTATTCATTCTTTAGCTGGATAATATACAATCCATTTTGCAATTCATTGATGTTAATGTTCTTTTCTGTTGTAGTTAAGTAGTTTTGACCATTCATACCTATGATATTAATTTCATCAAAATTTTGGTTGCTTAAAATACTTAATTGAGTTGATGCTGGGTTAGGATAAATTGTAATATTCTCTAATTTTTTCAATTGCGTTAAGCCTACACTTTGATCATTAAAATTGTCGATACAAAAATAGGTGGGGGTGTTTATTCCAAATGTGCCTGTATCAGATGATTCAAAATTAAACGCAAAGCTGTCAACAACACCAAATACCGTTAAATCTACCCACTTCCATGTTTTAAGGATATAGTCTTTTGAGTTATCCTTTGATCTGAAATCTGCTAAATAAACTTCCAAAGTTGTATCTGCGCCTTGTCCTCCATTTTTCCATGCATTAATTGTAACATAAAAATAATCTGAATCATTGCCACTAGCCCCACCAAATTTTTTAGAGAAGTTACTCCCGTTTTTCATTTCATAATAGGCATAAGTATTATTTGTAATATAAAACCCATTAGTTATTTTTCCTATTGCTGCATCTTTTAATCTAATTGTGCCATCGCCATACATAACGCCATAATTATTGGATCCATATCCACCATTGGTAATAGATCCATATTGGTTCATGAATCCTTGAGTTAAAGTATCTTTCACATTTGAAATTGAAAAGCCATACCAAAATCCACCAAATGACGAATCATAATCATTGGTAAAATAGGCACTTCCACTGTTAAATCCTCCAGCAAAGTCGCTCCCATTATAGTAGGAGTTCGGTGCCAATGATTTTTCTTCAAAGGTTGATTTTGTTTGTGCCCCTAATTGAGTGCTCAAAAGTAATAAAATTGCAAAGCTTAGTTTTTGTAAATTGTTTTTCATGTTATAGTTTAAAGTTTAAAGTGATTTGATAATTAATAAGTGGCATGGGTCTATTTACCATTACCTGATATGTTTGGTTAAAGATATTGTTGATGCCAATCAGGCATTGTATATTTTTTTGTTTTATGATTAAATTTTTCCCTAGGTTCAAACCGCTATAATTAAAGGGATTTAGCCAGTTGCTATGGTCGGCACTCACATATCTTGTGCCAACGTAATTGAAAGTATAGTCAAAACTTAAACTTTTATATTGTAATGAGAATTGCAACATGTTTTTTACTCTTGGTGTATATATAATTTGCTTATTAAGCGAGGCATCATAGGGTATGGAGGATTCCTCATTGGTAGCAACAGTTAAATCGTGCAAGCCTCTGAAGGAATAAAATATTTTACCTGTGTTCATCTTTATTCGCCAATCATATTCTAAGCCTCTACTCCATACTTGATATATATTCTTTGGCGTACTTAAATTGCCTCCATTAGGTACCCATATGATCCAATTTTGAATGTTTTTATTGAATGCAGTAATAGTTGAACTAATGCTGATTTTCTTATAACTAATTTGGTATTTTAAGCTTAATTCTTCGTTCCAGCCTTCTTCAGGCAATAGTTCTTTATTGCCCATGTTTGGCCAATACAAATCGTTGAAGGTAGGTAGCCTGTAGCTTTTGGCAATATTTCCAAACAAGGTAAATTGTTTGCCCAATGCTAAATTAAATCCATAAGCAGGAATTATAGGAACCGCTTTTCCATCTGCCCATTCTTGTCGTAATGTTATTTGTTGTTGTAATTTATGGCCAAACCAAAGCCATTTAAATGTGCCGAAAACTGCTATTCTATTTTGAAACCAATTTGTTTGAATTGTGTTTAAATTGGCTTTTGTATTTTGAGTCATTACACTGCCCTGAATTTGGTAATTTTCCTTGTTTATAAAATTATCCAAAAAGAAAACTTGGTTGTGAGAAGTACTTATAGATGGCGTGTTATTATTATCCGAATAGTTAATCACATCATTGAAGTAACCATATCTAGCTTGCATCTCATAGCTTCCAGTTTTATATTGGTAATCTATAATTACCTTTCTGGTTTCATCAATTTGCTTCGCTTTTATGTTTGCTGTATTTAATGCTGCAGGGATATTTCTTTCGTTTTTTTGAAGCCACGATTTTATGCCAACTTTTAGTTTTGGATAAATTTGAAATTGAAATTCTTGAAGCCATGCAATGGTGGTGAATTGTGCATTTTCAGCTCTGACAGTAGGCAATGATTTATAACTTGAAGTTGGGTATGTTTGTGGCTGCAATAAATCAACATTTTTATAGGTAAAATCATTCTGTGATTGTTGCCAGAATAATTTCTGCTGCATGCTCCATTTGCTTTGCGTTAAAAATAATTTTATACCACTACTATAAGTTTCAAAGCTGCCAATTCCCGTCATAAACTCTGTTTGCAGCCCTTTTCCACTTGGCTTTGCCGTTCCAATGTGTATGGCTCCGCCAATGTTTCCTGAACCAAATAATGCCGCAGGACTGCCATATTGAATGGCCACATGCTCTAAAAGAAAGGCTGGAATAGTTGAAAAATCTATCTGGCCATTCATTGGATTTTGTAAGTTAAACCCGTTCCATATAACTGCGGTATGGTTTGCATTTCCTCCTCTAAAACTTGGTGTTGCCAACATTCCGGGGGAATAGCTTTTTATGAAAATCTGACTCTGACTACTAAGCAAATTTGCCAATGAGCTTTGTTGGTAATTTTGCAGAATGGTGGAGTCTATAAAATTCAATTTTGACCCAGTAAATAAAGTTGGGTACCTAATGCCTATAACTTGCAATGTTTGCATCAAACGACTTGTATCAGCTTTGTTTTGGTTTGAACCAAAGCCTAATTTATTTGTAAGGGTAAAGGCATAGCTAGCCATTGCATTAGCAAGCACTAACAAAACCACATACAAACATTTTTTCTTCAAAACAATTTACGTTTTGGCCAGAGAAAAAAATAGGTAGCAGCAAATAATGCAGTTTGCACAACTTGGTTCACCTAGCCTTTCTTCCCGAAAGCCGTGTTGAATTAAATTGCTCTGGCAGGTCTTCTGACTTACACCTTCTTTCTCGAGTCTTCCCAATTGCTGAGTAGCAATTAGTGACTATTGTTTGAAAAAGAATTGAATGAATTGCTTCATTCAGTGCTTACAGCAGCGGGAACTGTTCAGGATTTTCACCCGATTCCCTTTTAATATTCAGAAAGTGTGGCCAAAAAGGCACAAAGACACAGAGGTTTTGTGATTTTTTGGTTCTACTAATTGAATAACCTAGAGCGTGACAAATATAAATTTATTTAAAGGATGTGCAAATTTAATTTTGGTTCAAACCTAAATTAACTAGCTATATTATTGAACCTCATACGCTCCAATACTGGGCGAATCAACATTGCGGTTTCTGTTTTTGAGGTCCCTTGGAATGCCTACCTTTCCGCCCGTATTGCGGCATGGAGAGTTAGATTCTAAGTCGAAATCTAGTAAAGATATATTCTTAAATTTAGGGTCTTTGTTCAAAATATTTCCATTGATGCCTAAGCTTAAATTTTTAGTTTTAATGAGGCAATTGTTTAAAGCTGCAACTGTTATTGGAACCCCGTCTGGATCCTCATTGATAAGAAATTCATCTTCCAAAGAGCCATAAATGATATTGTTCCTTACATTAAAATTAAGCGGGAATTTATACAAAACGTTTCCAGCATTGTCTCTTCCAGGCGCATTGCTTAGGTAGAAACCAGGGTCTTTTCGGCCTGTAACCTGACTCTGGCAAGAGAAGGTATTATTCAAAAGATCATAGGTTCCGCCCAACTCTCCAATAAAAGCAAATAGTCCGCAATTGGCTACCAAATTATTTTCGGCATATAGCTTTGAGGAATAATTGAGCAAACCACAAGCACTCATATTGAGTATCATTGATTCTTTTAATACAAGCCCGAAATTACCTGTGTTAGGCATAGAATCTACTTCTATACCTATATAAGCATTTTTAACAATGGCCCCAGTTATGCTATTACCGCTCGAGCCGGGCAAAATTCTGATGCCTATCCATTGTCCTGGCATTTCCTTGTAATCGTCGTCTAACCTGCTGCCTTGAAAAACAGCTGGTTTTTCAATTGTGCCATTAACAATGATTGTTCCTGCCACCAAAATACAGGATTTATTGTAATTATAAATTTGGGTTCCAGCCTCAATTGTTAAGGTGCAGCCTTTTGGAATTAATATAGAATCATAAATTACATAGGGTTTTTCACTAGTCCAAAGTAAATTTCCTGCACTACAATCTAAAACTTCATTTTGAAAGTAATTGGCATCTTGGGCCCAAGCTACAATATCTACATCTTGCTTATTGCCATTGGTTTCAAACAATATTTGATCTGTAACAATAAAGGGTGTATTGCTTCCAACGGGGTCTATGTAAGCTTGAACAAAAATATAAATGCTGTCTTCGCCCCTAATTTCAACCTCCTTAAAGTTAGTGCCGGGTTTGCCATCAACGTTTAATTTAAAAAGGCCATAAAAATTTCCAGCCAAATTGATGTTTGTTTTAACTGCATTTTTATTGGGGTTGCTCACTCTTACTTGTAAGGTAACACTTCTGGGAGAGCCAGGGTTTGAACCCAATTTTGAAAAGATGGTGTCAAAAAATACAGTATCCGTAGAAAAATTTAAACTCACCCCGGCTTGAGTGAATGTATCGTTTTTACGGCAACTTTGCAAGGCTATTGCTGTTAAAGCCAATAAAATAAGAAGTTGAAATTTACTTTTCACTGCTACAAATGTAATATAATTTGGGTTTCAATCCGCATTGGGCATAACGCACAATTGAGGTTTAGATTGTCTAATTTTTTTTAAGGAAACCTACAATTAAAATATGACCTGCGCTTAAAACAAATAATTACCTTAATAATTCATACGGTAATAAGCCTTTATCTGGTTTAGGTTATAATAATCAGATTTAGTTGGATGAATAAGGGATTCACTTAAGAAATTACATTTTGGTTTTAGATTCTAAAGCACTTTCAACAAAATTATGTGAGAATTCCAATCGTTATTTATGTGTTTGAACTTAGAGTTACCTTATTGCCAAATTTAAGTTGGTAACGGGTTCCCATTACGATACTCAAGTTGCGAGGTTCATGTCCGCAAGGAGCGCCAAAAACTACTGGGTAGCTGTATTCTTTTACGGCATCTGCAATGATCTCATAAGCAGTTTTGCCAAATGGAACAGTATTGTCTTTCATGTTGCTCATATCGCCAATTACAAGTGCTTCTAGTTTACCTAATTTACCTGCCCGTTTCAGGCCAATCATCATCCTGTCTATATGATATAAATATTCATCCAAGTCTTCAAGGAACAATATTTTTCCGTCGTAATTGAGGTCGCTGGCTGATCCTAAAATTGAATACAAAACAGAGAGATTACCACCCATAATGGTGCCATCAACATCTTCCTCTCTTTGGTTCAAAACGTGTTTGGGAAAGCTAATTTCTTGTTTGCCTACAAACAAAGTTTTATATAAAAAATCTAAACTTTCTTGGTGTAGTTTTTCCTTTTGCCAATTGATAGGCATTGGTCCGTGCAAAGAAGAATAACCTGTTTTTTTGTATAGGTGCGCATGTAAAACTGTGATATCGCTATAGCCAACAACCCATTTAGGATTTTCTAAAAACAAATCAAAATTTAGGCCATCAACCATACGCACTGTTCCATAACCACCTCTGGCGCAAAAAATGGCTTTTATTTTTGGGTCGTCCAAGAATTTTTGAAAACTAGAAGCGCGCGCTAAATCCGAACCAGCATATTGGTTTTCCTCAGCAAAAAGTGAATCTGATAATGCCACTTTTAATCCCCAATTCTCAAGAATAGAGATTGCGTTTTGCATTTCCACTTTGCTAACTTTTCGAGCGGTGGAGCTTATACCTACCAAATCTCCTTTTTTGAGTAAATCCATTTTTTAGAATAGCGTTCAGTTAGCTATATTTTTCGTTGAACTTAATTTTTATATCTGTTGCAATGTCTTTTACTTCTTGTTCTTTGTTCTTGTCGCAGATGAGTAAAACATCTGGGGTATCTATCACTATTAAGTCATTTACGCCATTAAATACAAAAATTTTATTAGTTTGATTTTGAGAAGTATGTATCATGCAACCAGAAGTGTTGTAGGTCATGATGTTTTTGCCATTCAACGCATTTTCATTATCGTCTTTTGGAGATATTTCATATAAGGAAGTCCAGGTGCCTAAATCACTCCAACCAAATTCACTTGGAATTACATAAACATTATTAGCTTTTTCCATGATACCATAATCAATAGAAACGCTTCTAGTTTGTTCGTAAATTCCCTTGATTGTTTCGATTTCTTTTTCGGTGAAATAAGAATCATACGCATCATGAAAAAGGGTGTATTGTTCTGGTAAATGTTCTTTAAAGGCATCTTTGATGGCCGCAACGCTCCATACAAAAATACCTGCATTCCACAAAAAATCGCCGCTTTCTAAGAAAGTTTTGGCCAAATCTAAGGTAGGTTTTTCGGTAAAGGTTTTTACTTTATGTATGTTAGCCAAATTTTGGTTTTCAAGGTATTGGATATAGCCATAACCTGTATCTGGTCTGCTTGGCCTGATACCAAGTGTAACTAGCGCAGGGTTATTTTGGGCAAAATGCATGGCTAAATCAACTTTTTCTATAAATGCGGGTTCATCTAAAATAAGGTGATCACTAGGAGCAATAATGCAAATAGCATCAGGATTAATTTTATTTATTTTACCACAAGCATAGGCAATACAAGCAGCAGTATTTTTTCCAATTGGTTCACCCAGAATTTGTTGCTCGCCAATTCCAACAATTTGGTCTTTCACCAATTGTATATATGCTTGGTTAGTAACTATATAGATATTTTCCGGCAAAAAATTTCTTAGAAACCTGGTATAAGTTTGCTGTAAAAGCGACCTATTTGTCCCAAGAATATCTAAAAATTGCTTTGGAAAATTGGTGCGGCTACTTGGCCAGAATCTACTACCTACACCGCCTGCCATAATAATGGCGTAATTGTTTTTGTTTTGCATTTTTAATAGTTTTCTATGTTGAGAGGGTCTCACATAAAATCTGTTGCAAATAAATAAAGTTTTTCGTGCTTTTTCTTTTAAGTTTCCAATTTTTTGTGTTAAATTAGCCTACATTTTCAAATAAAATCAGTGTTATGGCGGCAGCGAAACGTGTAAAAGAAAAAGAATTGGTAGCTAAACCCGACTTAAAAGAGGCTTTACGTAATTATTTTGGGTTTGATAGTTTTAAAGGGGAGCAAGAAGCAATTATTCATAATTTACTAAGTGGTAATGATACATTTGTAATTATGCCTACAGGTGGGGGCAAATCGGTTTGTTACCAATTGCCGGCCTTAATAATGGAAGGAACGGCTATTATTATTTCTCCACTGATAGCGTTGATGAAAAATCAGGTGGATGCTATACGCTCCCTATCCCATGAGAGTGTTGCCCATTTTTTAAACTCTTCTTTAAACAAGGGAGAGATTACTGCGGTAAAAAAGGACATCAATGCGGGCAAAACAAAAATGCTATACATTGCTCCAGAAACGCTGAAGAAAGATGAAACAATTGAGTTTTTAAAAACCATTGATATCTCTTTTGTTGCCGTAGATGAGGCGCATTGTATTTCGGAATGGGGTCATGATTTTAGACCAGAGTATCGCCGCATTAAGGCCATGGTGAAGGAAATCAAGGATGTTCCTGTAATGGCATTAACGGCAACTGCCACACCTAAGGTTCAAAGTGATATCATTAAAAACCTACAAATGGGCGACGCTACCGTGTTTAAGTCGTCGTTTAATAGACCAAACCTATACTATGAAGTAAGATCTAAAGGCAAAAAGGGAGAAGCCATCAAAGAAATCGTTTCCTATATCAAAGCAAGGCCAAATAAAACAGGTATTATATACTGTTTGAGCCGAAAAAGAGTGGATGAAATTTCAGGTATTCTGCAGGCCAATGGGATCAAGGCGTTACCCTACCATGCTGGTTTAGATGCCAAAGTGCGGGCCTCACACCAAGATAAATTTTTGATGGAAGACTCCGATATCATTGTGGCAACTATTGCATTTGGTATGGGTATAGACAAGCCAGATGTGCGTTTTGTGATTCACTACGATATTCCTAAGAGCATTGAAGGTTACTACCAAGAAACAGGAAGAGGTGGTAGAGATGGTTTAGAAGGTGAATGTGTCTTGTTTTACAATCCTGCTGATATTGAAAAATTAGAAAAATTCTTAAAAGACAAACCAGTTGCAGAGCGCGAAATTGGGGAATTATTGATTTTTGAAACAGAAGCTTTTGCAGAATCATCATCGTGTAGGCGTAAATTTTTGTTGCATTATTTTGGAGAGGAATTCCCAGAAAAAGATTGTGGCAAAATGTGCGACAATTGCAGACATCCTAAAGAGAAAATAGACGCACAGGAAGCAGCAATTGAAGCTTTAAAAGTAATCAAGGAAATTAAGGGTAAATATAACCTCAAACATTGCATTGATATCATGATTGGCAATAAAACTCACGAGGTAGCCATGAGCGGGCATCATGATTTGGAGAGTTTTGGTATTGGAAAAGAGAACGACGACAATTACTGGAAATCGGTTATTCGCCAATTGCTTTTGCGTGGTTTGGTGACCAAGAATATTGAGAATTATGGTTTAATAGCCATCAACGATGCAGGTGAAGCCTTCTTGAAGAAACCAACCAAATTTGAATTGTCGATAGACAGGAAATTTGAACGCTTTACTGATATGGACGAAGATGATAGTCAGGTAGAGGCCATATACGATGAAGAATTATTTAGTATTTTAAAGGATTTATGTAAAAAGGTGGCTAAGGCTAAAAATTTACCTCCTTATATTGTATTCCAAGAACCATCGCTTCAAGAGATGGCCTTTAAGTACCCAATAACCATGGACGAATTGTCTAAGATTACGGGTGTAAGTGCCGGCAAGGCTACTAAGTTTGGGAAAGAATTTTTGGCAGTTATTGATCAATATGTTAAAGAAAATAATATTGAACGAACCGAAGATGTGACCATTAAATCTGTGGTAAATAAATCGGCTAGAAAAATTGCCATCATTACCAATATTGATAAGCGAGTATCTCTGGATGATATTGCCCGTGGGCAAGGAATAAAGAAAGATGAATTGCTAGAAGAGATTGAAAACATTGTAAGCAGCGGTACCAAGTTAAATTTGAGTAGGTATGTGAATGAGGTTACTGAAGAAGACATTGTTGAAGAAGTAATGGATTTTTTCCGCAAAACAAACGACAATGTGATGGAAGCCGCAATGAAAGAATATGGCGAAGAATTTAGCAAAGACGATATTCATTTGATGCATATCCACTTTGTAAGTGAAATGGCGAATTAGTATTAAGTGCAATTTTACCTTTGCAATTAATTTGCAAATGATACATTTGTACTTACTTAATAACCTTTCGTGAGTATACCACAAAAAAATGGCCCTGGCCACATCGACTCCCTTACTGTTGGCGGGTTAGTTATTGCATTAGGCATTATCTACGGAGATATTGGAACCTCTCCACTTTATGTATTGAAGGCTATTATTGGCGATAAAATTATTACCAAGGAGCTTATTTATGGAGGACTGAGCTGTATTTTTTGGACACTTACCTTACAAACCACAATTAAATATGTGATCATTACCCTTAGGGCAGATAACAATGGGGAGGGAGGCATTTTCTCTTTATATGCCTTGGTAAAAAGACGAAGGCCACATTTAATATTTCCGGCAATTATTGGAGGTTGTGCATTATTAGCAGATGGTGTGATAACCCCACCTATATCAGTTGCATCTGCAGTAGAGGGGCTTCGTATATTGCGACCAGATATTCAAACTGTTCCTATTGTATTGTTCATTATTACCTTATTGTTTTTGGTTCAGAGAGGTGGAACCAGTTTGGTAGGTAAGGCTTTTGGACCTGTAATGTTTATTTGGTTTGGTATGTTGGCAGTTTTGGGCTTAGCTAATATTCCGCAACATGCAGATGTGCTCAATTGTTTAAAACCCTATTATGCCTATAATTTGTTGGTTAATTACCCTGAAGGATTTTGGATTTTAGGTGCTGTTTTCCTTTGTACCACAGGAGCTGAGGCACTGTATTCGGATTTGGGACATTGTGGAAGAAAGAATATTCGTATTAGCTGGATTTTTGTAAAAGCTTGTTTGTTATTAAACTATTTTGGTCAGGGTGCTCAAATGCTAAGCATGGAAGGTGAGTATTTAGGAAGTGTAAACCCATTTTATTCATTGATGTCGCCAGCATTTTTGCCTTATGGTATTGCAGTTGCCACATTAGCAGCCATTATTGCCAGTCAGGCTTTAATAAGTGGCTCCTTTACTTTGATTTCGGAGGCGGTTCGACTCAATGTTTGGCCTAAGGTAGAGGTAAAATATCCATCTTTGCTCAAAGGACAGTTGTATGTGCCAAGCACCAATTGGATTTTATGGGCTGGTTGTATGTGGGTGGTGGTTTATTTCAGAGAATCATCTAACATGGAAGCAGCTTATGGCTTAGCCATTACCATTGCCATGTTGTCGACCACCTTTTTATTGTCGAATTATTTATTGAACAGGAAGGTCAATAAAATATTAGTGGCAGCTTTGTTATTGGTTTATATAACCATAGAAGGTTCCTTTTTGGTGGCCAATTTATTGAAATTTGAGCACGGTGGTTGGTTCAGTTTGTTGTTGAGTAGCTTCTTTATATTTGTGATGTGGATTTGGTTCAAAGGGAGAAAAATTAAAAACCGATTGACAGAATTTGTTCCTTTAAAAACATATATTCCTGTGTTAAAACAGCTCAGTGAAGATGAAACTATTTCAAAATATTCAACCCACTTGGTTTATTTAACCAATGCCGATACTTTGTTTGAAGTAGAATCGAAAGTGATGTATTCTATTTTGCAGAAAAGGCCTAAACGCGCCGATATCTATTGGTTTGTGCACATCAATGTAGATGAAAAACCCTATACCATGGAGTATAAGGTTGAGCACATTGTTGCTAACGATATCATTAGAATAGATTTTAAATTAGGCTTTAGGATTGAGCAAAAAATTAACT
>Ga0209443_1001354_pt1 | contig 15514 bp, 25 predicted proteins | sample LauGreBMM110DCMD_2_FD_187571 | JGI IMG/M metagenome (GOLD analysis project Ga0209443, IMG submission 187571) | Freshwater lake microbial communities from Lake Michigan, USA - Su13.BD.MM110.DCMD (SPAdes) (version 2) | ecosystem: Environmental > Aquatic > Freshwater > Lake | place: Lake Michigan... | reverse complement strand
CCGTAAGTGCCTGGGCGTCAACGATTTACATGGCAAAAGATTTTAGTGTATTCAGTATAAAATCCCTTGACCTCGCTATAAAAAACCAGCATATTAGAGACTCAACCAACCAACCATACCATACCATGATAATCGCAGACAAAACAAACAAAGTGCAATTCGAGGGTAACTTCGAGACAATCTCCGTAGGCATCGACCAGAAGAATATCGCTCACTTCTTCCGCATGATTGCCAACCTATACCAAGACCCCACGATGGCAGTCCTTCGTGAAGTTGGCGCAAATTGCGTTGACGCTACTATTGAAGCGGGAACTGAAAAGCTCGGATGGGAATTGCATCTTCCCTCACGACTCGACGGCAATGTTCGCTTCGTTGACAATGGAGTTGGCATCTCTCACGATCAAATGATCCGTATCTATTCGATCATTGGCGCATCCAGCAAGCGTGGCAACAATGATCTTATCGGAGGTTTCGGAGTTGGCAAGTGGTCGCTTTGCTCACTTGTGAACAACTTCCAAGCGGTATCACGATTCAATGGCACAAAGTCGCAGTATTTTATCTCGCTTCAATCAAGCGGACTTCCAGACATTCGACTAATCAAAAGCGAGGCGACAACGGAACGCAACGGATTTGAGGTTAAGTTTCTATGTCCCGACCGAAAAGTTTCTGACTTCAACGAGAAGGTAGAAAAGGCTTATCGTTTCTTTGCAATCAAGCCAAGGATTTTCCGTGATGGAAAATCCGTAAGTTTGACTTACAATTTCGGAGACGTGATTTTCGATGGAGGTATCAACAACTTTTCGATCTATAATGGTGCAAATTCACCAGTTGTAGTGATGGGCGGCGTAGGGTATCGCTTACCTTCTGAAACTATCTTGGAGAATAAGAAGTTTGAAAAGTTCCGTGGACTTCTTAATTGCAACATTGCCATTCATGTTCCAATCGGTGAATACAGCATCACCCCATCAAGAGAAGCGATCCAGTTGGACGATCTCACTATGTCGCGCATATTCGCAAAGCTCGGACAGATAGTTGATTCGTTCGTTCCGAAAATGCAAGTGGACATGGATGCTTTCAAAGGTAACACTTGGGAGGCAAAACTTAAACTCAAGGAATTGCGGGACGTGTTCACTTTCCTTCCAGATACTTTGAAGCTCGACTGGAATGGCAAGCCATTGACTGCGGCGGCAATGTCCGTAAAAGACGCAAAGGTTAATCTCTACTCGACTGCATCATGGAATAAAAAAATCTCCGTGGACGACTCGGTGAAGAATATCGAGGCTAATAAAAAAGCATTTTTATTCTTGGACGATTTGAAGATTGGAGGCATTGGTCGCGCCAAGCAAGCAATCCTTGAAAAGAAAAAGACTGACAGCTACGCTTCATGGGCATTCTACATTCTCAAAGAATCAGAAAAAGCAAAGTTCATTCAAGAGACTGGATGGGTTGGAGAGTTCGCTTTGACCAGTTCATTGCCAAAAGTGTCGAGCAATGGAACGACAAGCGTTGGTTCTGGCAAGGTAGCCAAGGGAACATTTCGCCAGCGTTCGGGACGTAACTACGGAATCCATGAGTGCGTTGAGTTTTACAAACCCGCAAGTCACGTCAAGACTGATCGTTTCATTCTATTCCCTACTGCGGCGAACAAGTTGTTCGGAATCCATCAAGCAACCCATGTGGACGATTTGATTAAATTGATCTCAAAACAATCGAAAACAGAAGTCGCGGCATTGTTCCTGCCACACTCTGAATACAAAGACTTCACAGATTCGGACTTCGATTCAAAACCAATCGTGAAGTTTGAGGAAGTTGTCAAGACCAAAAAGTTCATTGACATGGTTCAGAAACTCGATTCGGCTACGCCTTGGGACAAGTTCGTCAACATTTTCAGAGACAAAAACAACTGGCAAATGCGTTCGATTCCATTTGTCATCAAAGACCTTTATGGAGTTTTTGACGAGAATCATGTTATCACCAAGGCTTTTGATTCGATCAAAGCGATTGTGATAGACGACAATAAAAGTCACATGACTAGCGCAATGAAAATAATTATCGAATTGGTTGACTCTACTATTTTCTCTAACAATAAAAGCACGAACGAAAAACAATTAGCGGAGTTTCAAGATTGCGTGAATAAGATTGTGGCAACCTATCCGTTGTTCCCGCCAGTTGCTGACGATTACAACGTGAGCAACGGCAATGTGAAAACATTCAGACAACCCCTCATTGATTATATCAATTTTGTGGATGCTAAAAATTAAATAAATTATGGTAGTGGTATGAAGGGGAGCGGAGTGGTTGCCGCTCCCCTTCTCTTTGCTTTGGAATCTGTCCATGTAAGTTCATCATTATCAGCGACTTACGGGGCCCCCGGGCCCGTAAGTGCCTGACACTCAACGACTTACGATTGAAGAAAGTTGTATAAAAAGATTTGACATGGCAATCAAAACGGACTATATTTATATTGTTATGAACACAACACCAAACCAAGCAAACCCATACGCAACGCAAACACTCATTGGACGTTTTATCTCCAAAGAGCAAGTCACGCTTATCTTCTCCGAGGATACTGCGGTCATCGACAACTCCAACCCCAAGTTCGTGGAAATCTTGCAACTCTGCAAAGAGGGCAAGTATGCAGAAGCGGCAGGATTGGCAACAATCAAAGATCAGATCAATCAAACCTTCGATGGCGACATTGAGGTTGTGGATGGCGAGGTATTGTTTGAAGGCAAGCCTCTCCACAATGTCATGTGCGAACGCATTCTTGACATTCTCCGCGAGGGTCTTGATGCTACTGGTCTTATTAAGTTTTTGAGGAACTTGATGGACAATCCATCATACACGGCAGTTCAAGAGTTGTATCTGTTCCTTGAATCGAATCAGATTCCAATCACGGAAGATGGTCACTTCCTCGCGTGGAAAAAGATTCGTGGCAACTGGAAAGACATCCACTCAAACTCTGTTGATTACTCTGTTGGCGCAACGCCAAGCATGAAACGCAACGAGGTTGATCCAGATCGAGATCGCACTTGCTCAAATGGATTGCATTGCGCGGGATGGAGTTACCTCCCAAATTTCGGCTCAAACAGCGATTCGGATCGTGTTGTGATTGTCAAGGTAAATCCTGCGGACGTGATTGCTGTGCCTAACGATTACGACAACGCCAAAATGCGCGTTTGCAAAATGGAGGTAATGCGCGAATACACAGACCGCAAGGTTGAAGCAGACGAGTTCTCTCATTCGGTTGTGTCGTCTGATGGTCGCAGTTTTGAAGAGGGTTATCAGCAGGGATATGATGATGGACTTTATGATGGAATTGAGGACAATGACGGATGGTGGGATGACGAGAAATAAGATCGTAACAAGGAGGAGGGAGTCGAAAGACTCCCTCTTTTTTTTTGCATTTTTATTCTTTAAGGTTCCACATTGTCACCATAGTAAGTCGCTTATAATGAACGACTTACGGGGCCCCCGGGCCCGTAAGTGCCTGGGCGTCAACGACTTAAGTATTCTATACTTTCGCCTTGCCTCCGAATTAAAATTCAATTATATTCTTAACATGGACAAGAAACAACGAGGTAGGAAAAAGGGATCAGTCAGCTTCATGCAGGTTGAACTGAATGAATTGAACAGGATATTAAAACCAGATGCCAAGGTTATTTTATCTATCCGATATGCTCAACTGGTCGGACTGAATGGCAAGCCAGTCAGTTCTAATCTTGACGTGTTGAGTCATTGCGTTGCAAGCGGCAAAGCGGAAATGCAGTTGGTTGACTTCGATGAGGAGGAGCAGGACGTTCCCGCGCCCAATGCTAACAAAAAGAAAGATGAGGTCAAAGACGACGATCATATTTCCACACAGGCAGAACTTGAAACATTTGACGAAAACGAATTTTAATTAAATAAAAAAACAACATGAACACAGAAGAAAAATTCCAATTGTCAATCAAAAATCTTCGCCGTCGCGGCTGGAAAGTTCGCGTGATGCATAGTCGCCATTGGTTCTTGCGCGACAGGTTGAGTGGCACGTCTACCGAAGTGTCGGCACGCGGAGGCAGAACAGAAATCCAAATCACTAGCCCATGCAAGACCATTAACACGTCTGGCGTGGCAGAATGTTCAGATGCGGACAATTACAACAGGAAGCTAGGAAACTCAATCGCCTTGGGTAGAGCATGGAATAAGGCTATTGATAAAAAGCATGAAAATGTATAAAATTATTTGACTATTGTATAAAAACCTACCATAATATAAAAAGATGAATACAACCGACACGACCAACGACCACTTCTCACACTTAATCGGACAAGATAAACTCAAGGCTCAACTGCGATTCTATCTTAACTCTTTCCGTGAAACTCAAATTCTGCCAACTATTTTGCTGGTAGGAGGACGTGGTTCGGGCAAGACGGAGTTCGCAGTATCATTGGCTAAAAACCTACGAATGGAATCTATGGGAGGTCGCCCAAAACCTTTGCTGACGATCAACTCAAGCACCTTAAAAAATGTGCGGCAGTTTGTAGAAGACATCGTATTGAAGTATGTTAATGACCAGACTTTGACCCTGTTCTTCGATGAGTGCCATGCTCTACCCGAAAGCGTTCAGACCGCTCTCTTGACAATTCTTAACCCAAACAAGAAGAACTCAAACCTTTTCCGCTACGAGGATAGCGAGATCATGTTTGACTTTAGGAAAGTCAGCTTTGTATTTGCAACAACTGACCCACAAAGATTGGTCGGCCCCTTCAAGGATAGGTGTCGCGTATTGCACATGGACGAGTATCAATACTCTGACCTTGGAAAGATCGTGCGTGAGAATCTCGATACTGGATTGGCTATTCCAGATGAAGTGATGGATCAAGTCGCCTCTGTATGCCGTGGTAATGCGCGTAATGCTGTTCTAATGGCGAAGGATAACATCGTGCAGTATATGAAGGGAAGCAAGGTCTCTGAACTATGCCATAAGCATTGGGATGCTCTCTGTGATGTATTGGGCATTATGCCTATGGGTCTTGAGAGTTCCGAGGTTCAAGTGCTGAAAGCATTGAGTGAGTTTCAAGAAGGATGCTCTCTAAACAATCTCTCTGCCAAAACTGGATTCACCAGACAGGCAATCATGCTTGAGTTTGAGTCCTATCTTGTCAAGAAGGGATTGATGCAGATCAAGTCTGGCGGCAGGGAGATCACCACAAAGGGCAAAGATTATTTGGCTAAACACGTTTTCAAAACACAAACAGGAGTATTTACAAATGACCTCAATTAAAACAAGCAGACTAGAAAATTTACCAGATGGTGCGCCATTTATAATTCCAGCACTACCAGATCACTTTAAAATTTTGTATCTTGTTCGTGGCGGTCAATCCACGTGCAAGGTGCAGGGTTATAAAAAAACAGACGCAGGAGGATATTCCCCAATGATTGATTTCTTCGCCCCAGCAACAGCGGTGTTGTATGACAATACGAGGAAGCAATTACCTATCAGCAAAGAAGGAACTATATCTATCCCTAGAGAGTATATGGCTCAAGTTTCGAGTGAAGCGAAAGAGGAAAAGCAAGAAGAAAAAAAAGTAAATAAAAAAACTAAAGGAGTTAATAAAATGAGTATTGAAACAATAAACATGGGCATCCCTACAAAGAATGTAGTAGGGCGACCAAAGAAATATAATATCGAACTTCCACATGGCGAAGAGTTTACGGTGAGTAATGTTGCGGCTAAACTTGGTGTAAAGAAGTTTGTGATCAATAACGAGATCGCAAGGATTCAGCGGGAGACACCAGATGTTCTGCAAGTAGTAGGTTCTGTTCCGCAGGGTAAAGGCAAACCTGCGCGAGTGTTCAAGCTACATTAAGAATGTGGGTTGAGGGTTATCCCTACAAGCAAAACCCTAGCCTCCCATTTTTAACAACCAACCAACACAATTTATGACCAATCCAAAAGACGAGCTGAATGAGCATTTAGTCAATTCCAAAGTCAAGACGGCAATTTTATTCTTAACCTCTGACCGAATACCAGATGAAGAGAACTTTGATTTTGTGCTTGAGTTAGTCAAGGAATACGACTTGAAGGAGGCGAGGAGTCTCCTCTATGATAATTATTACGAGGAGATGTTAGAGTGGTCTGAATTTAGCGAGCTCTGACGCAACTACCTGTAACTCAACGAGTTACGGGGCCCCCGGGCCCGCAAGTGCCTGATTTTCAACGACTTGCAATGAATAAAATTACTTGACGAGTTGATAAAAAACACATACCTTCATTGAGTATGACAACCACTACCACTACACCAACCAAGCAACAAGCAACCATGCAGACAGAGGAAGCGGAGGCTTTCTTTGCTTCGATCACAGACCAAGAACGCAGATTGCAAGCGGCATACTGGTCAGCACTCAAACCGCTCAACGATACCGAAAGATTTCAAAGAGCATTGTTCGCCTACACTTCCGTTCATACGAGTTGGAAGTCTAACATTACTGCTTATTCGCTCATCAAAGATTGGTGGGTTTGGATGAACAAGTGGGATGTTCTTGAAGACAAGATCAAAGAAAGTGGCGCAGGGTTGTTTCGCAATCGCGTCCGCTTCATCAAAGATTTTTCAGAAAAGTATTGGTCTAATCCAACTTTTTATAGTAAGTCCGAAACCGAGACTTGGGTTGATTATCGCAATCGCATTGAGGACACTATCCTTGGTCTTGGCATGGCAAAGAGTAGTTTCTTTATTGAGATGGTTTATCCTACCGAGGCAGAAATTACTTGCCTTGACACTCACTTGTTTCAGCTTTATGGTCTTGACCAGAGCAAGAATGCAAAGCTATATCAAGAGATCGAGCGTCATTGGGTCAGAATGTGTTTTGAATACAAAGTGCCTTGCTATGTGGCGCGTTGCATTTACTGGGATCGCAAACAGGGTTACACCGATTCCCGCTATTGGAGTTACGTTCTTGAGAAACCAACTTTCGTATACGATGAACTGCAATACTAAACAACAAACAAATGGAAACAGAAAACCTACCAATAGCACTAATAATAACACTTGGAACAATCCTATCTATGTTGATAAGATGGTAAATTAAATTGAATTAAATATTATGAAAATCGAAGTATTTTTTGAAAGCGGAAATTATGCTGAAAAGGTTGCCGAATTTTCGGAGGACAGCATTTATACGGCTTGCTTACCAGAATTGGAAAAAATAGCAAATACTAGGAATATGATAGTAACCGAATCAGTAGAGGAATAATTATGAGACATATACCAAAAATAGCAATACGCATCAAGGGAGGAATGGTTGAGGCAATCCGTTCCAATATCGACCAATACCTCGAAATTGAGATTGTCGATGAGGATTGTTTAGATGAAACAATGGAAACAAAAGATCGTTGGAAAGAGCTTCAAACTGAATTAGAATTTGGAAACCACTAAAAACATTATGTATAAACTAACAAAAAAAACAATCGACTTCATCTTGAGCATTATCTTTCCCTATCCAGACCTTGACCCTAGACCAGACTACTTGTTCGATACCGAAACGCGCATCCAGAAACTATTCAGAACGGGAGAGATTAACTACTTCGCTATTAGAAAGTGACAACGTAAAAGCCTGTAACTCAACGAGTTACGGGCCCGGGGGCCCCGTAAGGGGTTGATCTGCATATACTTATGACGTGCCTCGCCTGTCCTTGGAACAGAACGGACAGAACATGGGACAATCAGCTTTTCTGTGGCGTTCGTATAACTCTGTATATTTATATGGGTTAGTGGCACAACCTACCATAAAAATGATAGGGAGGGCTAGTATTAGTGATAGTTTTTTCATATATTGATTAGATTTTGTTGAATACTTCAAACGTGAGTTGACTTATCGTGCAGTTACCAATCAATTTCTGCATAGACCAACTTGCCCTCTTTCGCGAACGCCCTATACTTTTCTTTGATTTCTGGCGTGTTCTTGTAGGTCTCTTGAACCTGCCACACCTCGTCAAAATTTTCCCCTGTTAGTGGGCCAATTTTGAAATCGTCGCAACTATTGTCATAGTCAGAGAAGTAGTCCTCTAACTCCTCTCGTAGTTTTCGAGCGGTTTCGTTTAGAGTCTTGCCTTCTGGCACTTTTACTAGCTTTGTTTCGAGCATTCCCATAATGTTATTCTATTTGGATTTAATCTTCAAGATCTGTTCGATTTCTTTCCTGTAATCCTCGCAGGACTCACTACCGAAATCCTCCAAGGCATCAATTAAGGTTGACACTAATTGTAGTAAATCCACTAACTTCTCTTTGTCTGTCTTATCTGTTTTCATTTGGTTTTTATTTGGTTTGGTTTGGTTTGGTTTCTAATTAGTAATAAAGGTCAGTATCCTCTACCTCGTCTGCGGTTACAACCCTGTATAGTTCCTGCGCTTCTTCAAGTGATTCGATCATATCCTGCATCTCTTGAATAGCCTCATGTTCTGTTTCAAAAATCTCTGGTTCGTAGGTTTGACCATCCTCGCTAAATTTCATATCTGCCCATCCCCAAAGGGTGCTTGTTTGGATTTTATACTTCTCGCTATCTTTTGCGAATGTTAGTTGTTGTGTTTTCATATTTGGATTCGTATTAAACTATTTCGGAACAAATGAATGCTGGAGTGCTTTCCCCTACATAAGCCCCCTCAACATTGAACTGAAAGTATTCTTCGGCTTCATCATAAGACATATCTTTTGCAAGAATGTCGATACACTTGGCGCGATCATAGACAGCAAAGACGCTGTTGAATTGAGTAGCGATACCAACAAAGGCATCTTCGTAGCCAGCGGCTAAAGTAATTTCTTGATCCTCGCCCAAGCAAGAATCAATAGCATTTTGGATTTTTTGACTTGATGTGGTTTTCATTATAGTGGTTGGTTGTATTATATTTAATCGCATTCTGATAAAAATGTCAAGGTGCTAAAACATTTAATGCACTTGTAGGCTCTTTTATTTTTTTCAATTTTATTGTGGCGAACTGCGCCGATCTCATGTTTGGAGCAGGCGCAAATATACTTGAACTTCTTAACCTTCTTGCCAATGCCGTCCGTGTTCATGTAGTGGCAACGCAATGGCTCAAGACCATAAACCTTTTTCATTATCATCTTCCAAGTCTTGCCATGATGACCCTCGGCAGGAAGATTCCTCTTGACAATATATTTCATTGCGAGGATATGTGCTACCTCATGCGGGATGGTATCGTTTGCGAACGCTTGAATGTTAGCCTTGAGAAGTTCAAGGTTCAAATAGACAATGCTGTTATCGAATGGCTTGACATAGCCAGCGACTTTACTTTTTTTGAAAAATTGCACACCATCGAAAGGCACATTGATTTTCAATTTGAGTGCGCCGATCTCTAATGCTCGTTTGACGTTCTGTTCAGCAAACTCTTTTACGTCTGATGGAACAAGTAGTGGTGAAACAATGTTACTCATAACTAAAATAAAGATAGTGCTATTTTATACAATGGTCAAGGGGTTATTTTGAATAAAAATTCATTTAACATAAGTGGTTGGCGCCCAGGCACTTGCGGGCCCGGGGGCCCCGTAAGTAGTTGATAATAAAGTGGTAGCGGGTGAGGGAATCGAACCCTCCTAAAGATGCTTATGAGACACCTCAATTCGCCAGAATTGTAACCCGCAGAAAATTGTTTACCGAGACCTCTCATTCTATTGCTAGGAGAAGTTCCCTACAGATTAAATGTTGATTTCGAACTCATTGCATTGTCATCTGTCGCGGATATGGTCTTGCAAACCTATGCGCTCGGCAAAAACGGAAGAAGTGGTTGGATTCGAACCAACGGCTTGCTTTACCACCCAGCGTTGCGGTCCTTTACCGAGAGGCGTGAGCCTCGTGAGGGTGTTGCTGCTCTACCAACTGAGCTACACTTCTTGTTTCTGCAATGGAGGGACTTTAACCCTCAACCTCCCGCTTACAAAGCAGGACTCTAGTCATTTGAGCTACATTGCATACTAATATTAAAATATAAAAGATCAATTTCCGATTTTTGTATTCGACCGAGAATTCCCAGTCCCATCGGCTCATCGGGAACCACTATCTATTTATACATCCATTTTATACTATTGTCAAATAATAATCGCTACCTCATTCTCTATTTTAATAGAAGATGCCTTCCCAGCCATAACGCAACGAGGCTGAAGTTTTCTGTTCCTTGTCTTAATAGGCACTCGGCAGTCTAATCCCTCCACAAAATGACAAACGCCATTGAAGTGGACTGTCAATATGTTTTTCTTCCTCTGAAGCGATAGCGGCTTATTGTAGTGAAACCAGAAGGCTTGCTTTTTGGTTGGGTGTGGGGTCATAATTCGTAGGGTATATCTATAAATTGCAATGTATATTTGCTTTTGCGACTATAACATTTTTTATCTTTTAATACTTTGGTTGGAGGCGTTGCTTTCTTTCTAGCCTTTGGTGTTTTAACCTCTATTTTAAATGGTTTTATTTTCATGGCGTGTTTGCTCTATGATGACCAATATGTTTCTGAAGCTATTGAACAAGTGAATGGGGTATTCTTGTCTTCTGCCGCCCATGTTCCGTCAAATGCAGACATGACGACTTTCATCCCCTTCATTTTCTCTGAACAAACACTAGCCAAGATTTCTTGACTGAATGAATGCCCGCACGCTCCCTTGATGCTCATAATAATTTCGTATGGGAAAATGGAATCGTAAACGATTTTTCCGTCAAATAGAACCCTGTGGTATTCTCCCCCGATATTGAGCGACATTAGCCATTTCTCTGATGATGTTGGATTTTTCATTGTGGTAGTTTTAACTAAAATCAGTATCGGATAATTTTATACAATAGTCAAGGGGATTTTTTGCCAGATTACGGCCCGGGACTACCTAAATAGAGCAAATAAGCATAACTGCACAAAACATTGCAAAATGTGCAAGTTTATGTAGACCCTTAACGCGTTGAGTATCAAGCACTTGCGGGCCTGGGGGCCCCGTAAGTAGTTGGTAATGAACCACTTACGTTTCCGTGGCGCAAAAAGAGAGCGCGCCCCACCACAAGGCGCGCCCTCACCCATTGCACTACAAGCTAGCCAATCACAAAGTCCTCAACATCAGAGAGTTTGAAACGCTTGATCGAGCGTGTCGTGTCATTGTTCGGAAGTCCCTGAAGATAGAGGCTTTGGTTGTGTTCCACAAGTGCGCCGTTGGCGTAGGATTTACCCCATGAGCCGCCGCCGCTGGAGCGGTCGGCAAGTTTTGCCCCAAGGGTGAGATTGCGGCGTTTGCCGTTGTAGGTGAAGCCAGCGAAACAAGTTCCCTTGTTGATGACGATTTCGGAGACCAGCGAAGCCAGTTGTTGAGCTTTGCGGTTTTGGGTTTGGTTGGTTTGGTTGTTCATAATATTATTTATAGTATTTTTGGCTTTATTTGTCAAGGCTATTTTTAATTCATTTAAATTACTTGCGTTCATTGTGGAGGATAAAAGCTCCAAGAAGCGTCCCGATAAGGATGAGGATGAAAAAATTTTCTTGCATATTTTGGTTTTTGGTTTGGTTTTCATTTTTATTTGACGACGAAACCCGACACGTCTTTTTTACCCCTGCCTTTTGCTTTCAGCCCGACGATGATTCCCTTTGGATCAAGAAAGCGCAGATCGGTCGCGTCTCCGTCGATAACCTGCTTGTCGAGATAGGTTTGCGGGAGTTTGTCGAAGACGACAGCAATGTTTCCGCCCATTGATGCCACAAGCTCAACCTTGGCTTGATTGTTTTCTTTCCGTGAGAAAGTCAAATGATAATTGGCGGGAAGCTCACCATTCAAAAATTGAATCATGCGCGCAAGGTTTGGCGTGTAGTCATAGAAGCGGAGATTTTCAAATGATGCCATGTCGATCATATTGTGCCAAGGCAGATCAGAAAGCACATTCAGACGGACGGCGATTTTTTGTCCTTTGTTGGCGCGCTTGTTCAGATTCACAAGCTCTTTATTCAAAGCGGCGAGGAAGTCGGCGCGCTTTTCGATTAGGAAGCGGGTTTTGTTGATTCGTGCCTCTTGAACATTGGAGAAAACTCCCATCCCTGCCGTGTTAAGGCAAGCCAATTCACAGCCTGCCGACCTGTGGGGGCAGAGTTGTTTTCCCGATAGACCAGCGGGAGCTAGGGAAAGCCCGCGTGTTGTCCAGTCAAGTTTAGTTCCTTTTTCGAGTTTGGTATTTGTGGCGAGTAGTGTCATGGTGTTATTGATTACAGATAAGAGAATAGCCTTATTGTATAAAAAGCGCAAGGGGTTTTTTTATTTTTTTTGCATTTTAATTTTCGAGCCAATCAGGAATCGTGCCAAGTTTTTCCATACGCAAGTCGTTCAGCCTCAACCACTTGCGGGCCCGGGGGCCCCGTAAGCCGTTGATATTCAACAGCTTCGGGGGTTTGTTAAGTTTAACTAACGTATAAGTGAGACGAGAAGAAGTTTATGGATGACATATCTAATGAAGGCGCGCCCCCATCAAGTTTCTTAAACGCAATCTGTTCCGACGTTCTGTAAAGCATGAAGTTTTCGCGTTTAAGGTTTTTGTAAGTTTCCTTTGCGAGTTCGACAACCTCTTTCAGAATGCCATCTTTTTTACCTTTATATTGAGGATTTGAATGTGAGTTAATGTCAACAAGTTGTTCGGTTTCAAAGGCTTTAACCATTGCTTCCTCACTTGAAAGAAAGTATGCGAAGTTGTCGCTCATGTAGTGAAGGTAATTGTCGCCAGTATCGTAATCTTCAGAGCAAAAAGCCGAAGTGCAGTTTGGGGCTGCCCCTCCCATGTTAAAGAAGCGGGTGAATTGCTGTTCGATCTGCTCTTTTGTGCCTTCGATGCCCACGGCAATTTCTGATCCGTAGAGACTCACGATGACATTTTCGTTGCTGGTGTTTGGTGTTTGTGTTTTCATGTTTGAGTTTTTAATTTAATGGATTGAGTTGGGGTTGTCAAGGATTATTTTGCTGGAACATATTCAACCCAAGACAGGAAAATTATATCTTTGGGAGAAGGAAAGCGGGGATTTTCTGGAACGTCCCCTTGGTAGTATTGAAAAAACCAATTCTTGAGTGTTGCCTCTCTAGTTTGACCAACTGCGAGGGTTTCCGTGATTTCTTTCTGCCCTACCCAGTAGGATACGACTAGACTCCACTTGTAGGCGATCTTTTCGCTAGTGGTGATGGTTCTGTTACTGCTTCTTGGTGTTCTTGTCATGTATTCAAGGTATCAAAAACCCTTGGATTGTCCAGATATTTTTTTAAATTATTTTCACGCCATGTTTTGCGCTTTCAATTATTGTGCCAGGCCCGGCGTTGCGCCATTCAAGAATCGTGCCAAGTCGTCCGTGTTGTAAGTCGTTGAGGCTGAGGCACTTACGGGCCCGGGGGCCCCGTAACCCGTTGGGGTTAAGGGACTTATGTTACCAGCGGTTCACAGCATCGGCTTCTCTCTCCGCATGAACTCCAGCAACGCTCCTGAAGCTCTCAAGTGCTTCTTCTTTAGTTTCATCATCTTCCAGAGAGTCCATGATAGCTTGGATTGTCCAGCATTCAACTATAGTATCCCACCCTCCATCATTGTAATGCTCTTCTGCGTAGTTATATATATATTTAGCAATTTCTTCTTTGTTCATATTAGTTGCAGTATTGGGCTTTTTTGATGTAGGGTTAGTCTCTCCAACCTCCGTGGAGGTCATTGGCGATTCTGTCCGCATACGCAAAAGATTCATCATCACTTGCGTTTTCGAGTCGGGTGTTCAAGCGTTCCAACTTTTGCTCCAGAGCGATCCTTTTCGGGCTACCCTCAAACAGCATAGGGATTTGCTTTTCGACAAGTTCGATCTCTTCTTCCAGTTGTTGTATTTTTGTCATGGCGTATTGGCGTATTAGGCTTTTTTGATGTAGGGTTTGGTAAGACCGAGGTCATCCAAGATATGAGTGATATGGTCAACCCAATCAAATCCGTAAAAATCGCCCAATTCCATATTGTGGTAGGCTTGAAGGATCGTTTCTTTTGAAGCTCCTTCGTAAAGCCCATCCCCATTCATTGTGGATTCGATCTGGGCGTAAACCTTGTTCTCGTCTTCTGGAGTCAAGCCGATGAGTGTGCGGGAGGCAATGTTGAACAGGACGATGTTGTGTGGTGCTTGTGGTAGTGTTTTCATGGTTTGTTTGGTTTGGTTGTGAGTCTTTAAGATAGTCTTATTGTATAAAATTAGCAAGGGATTTTTTTATTTTAATTTCATTTTTATTTTGGGGGCATTCAAGAAGCGTGCCAACTTCCTGATATTACGGCCTACATGGCCGTAAATACATCAAATAGCGTGCCAGGCCCGTCAATTCTCTCAAGTCGTTAAGCCACAAGCACTTACGGGCCGGGGGACCCTGTAAGTCGTTGGTTGCCAATCACTTACGAGCCCGGGGGGCCTGCAAGTCGTTGACTGGCAGGGGTTTAGGTTACTGGTCGAAGCGTTTTACCAGCCTCTGCGGTTTTCCGCAAAGTTGAAGTCGGAGAGATCGCTTTTGACGTGATCCTCAAAGCCGCAACTTGGGCATTCGATGAAGGTTTGACCGCCCTGCACGCTTGCTCCAGCGTATTCTTGGTAAGCTGGCTCGTAGCTGGCAATCGCCGCTTTGCGGCACTCTGGACATTTGACGTTGTATTTGTTGTGGGTCATGTGTGTTGTTGGTGTTGGTGTTGTGGTTGAGATTAGCTGTTGGCTTCGTCTACGAGCCGTTCCAGAACCTTTCTGTTCTCTGGCTGATCCATGATCTCGCCAAGAATCCAAAGGCAAACATCCTGCCATTGCTGGAATGTCCGCTCGCCCCTCTGGAGGCTGGCGAGGTTGTTCGTGTAGTGTTCAATCAGTTCAACTTTCATGCTCTAAAGATACTATGATCTCGCTATAATCGCAAGGATTATTTTTTATTTTTTTAATTATTTTTCCGCGCCGTAAGCAATCGCCATGCCAAGTCTGCGTTTTCGCCATTCAGGAATCGTGCCAACTGTAAGTCGTTGAACCACAAGCACTTACGGGCCCGGGGGCCCTGTAAGTCGTTGACTCACAGGTGTTTGCGCTTATTATTTATTGCGCTTCGGTAGCGGCTTATCTATTGAGTCGAAGATGGCTTTCACGTCATCCCTCATCTGTTGCCTGTCTTTGTTTTCTTGATGCTTCTCGACTGCTCCAGCATAGAAGGCACAGGAACACATTGCAATTAAGACATTTAGATAGAAACATCCAACAATGATGATTTTTGCTTTTTTATTTTTCATTTTGTTATTCCTTTAAGAGGTAGAAGCCGATTATTATTCCTATTAAGAAGATCATATAAGTTATTAGTCAGCAACAAGTTCCAGAGTGTGTTTTTTGATAGCCGCATCAGCTTCTTGTTTCCAGCGCGGTAATTGCTTATCGTGAAACTCTTTAAGAAGGGTCTCTTCAAGAATGATGTCGCCAGTTTCAACCTCGATATTTTGAGATTGCGCGTTGAGAGCGTCATAGAGCAAGCCAGC
>Ga0209443_1001351_pt1 | contig 15525 bp, 17 predicted proteins | sample LauGreBMM110DCMD_2_FD_187571 | JGI IMG/M metagenome (GOLD analysis project Ga0209443, IMG submission 187571) | Freshwater lake microbial communities from Lake Michigan, USA - Su13.BD.MM110.DCMD (SPAdes) (version 2) | ecosystem: Environmental > Aquatic > Freshwater > Lake | place: Lake Michigan... | reverse complement strand
TATTACTAGGCAGTTTAGGTTTACTAGATTTAACCATATAATATATATAATTATTAATTAATTATATATTTAGATTTTAGATTTGTAGATTTGTAGATTTTTAATATTCAGAATAAGGGACATTGTTTCCGCCTCTCGTTACTAAATAATTGTATTGATCTGATGTCATACACGCGCAACCAGTGCTTGTTGAGAATGAATTGGGACAGCATTCTGGTTTAAAAGGTGTATCGGCAAACATAAGCATTTCCCCTTCAGGTAAAGGGATGGGTTGAGCAGGACGATTTAAAATAGCAGTAACCCCAGCACTTAAAGGTTGTCCGGGAACAACAGTCAAATTAGGCGCACTCCACGAATCTGTATTAATTGTAGAATTGCCTCCTAGACTATATTGAGCTGATTCGCCGAAATTAGTGTTGGCACCTACAAACCCTTCTTTTTTAGCTCCAGCCCCAACCTGAGTTGACATCATAGTATTTTTTCTGGGTCCCATATTTATAAGACCTTCCATTGATCCCATGTTACAGCTACAGCAACTACCAAGAGTATGTCCAACCAATATTAAATATACAACGCCTATTAAAATTAATAATTCGACATTTAACTTATACCCAAGAATTGAGATATCCATATTATACATATTTCATAGATAATAATTTTCCTCTACATTTTGCTAAAAATAAATCAATAGAAGCATTATAATCATAAAATTTTATATTTCCGACATGAAACGTTTTTTTGTCAGTTAATAAATGATATAATTTATCTTGTTTAATAATTTTAATTTTATTTTTTTCATCTAAATCTAATGTTGAAGTATAATGTAATTTTTTATCACAAATAGTTAAATTTGGACCTCCTTCTACAACATCATTTTTCCCTAAAATATATTTACATTGTTCGCTTAAATCATGTCCATTAATTTGAACTATACCGCGCACATTCTCTCCATGTTCTAAAATATCACCCACTTCAATATTTTGGATTGGTTTCGTTTTGCCATCTTTTAATTTTATTTTAGTATTTCCAAAAAATCCGCCATCAAGATATTTATGTATATCTTTATTATCATTAATTTGTTTAATGTTATTATTTTTAACTTCTATAAGCTGTTGTTCATAAATTTCATCCCAATCTGTAAATACATACTCTTTTATATTTATTATTTTAGTTTCAGTATTTAGACAATATAAATAAGGTTTATTGTAAAAAGCACATGTAGCATTTGGGTGTTTGGATATAGGTATCCAATTATCTTTATATTTAATAATATGAGAATCTGAAACTATAATGTCATCTAATTTGTACATAGTCGAACCGTTAGAAGTAACCTTTATTATACTGGTAACTTTATTATTGTTAATTAATATATCGCCAAGAATAATGTCACTTATTTTTTTATGTGTTCCGTCATTCATATCCATTTGTGTATTTTCATCAAAACATTGTACTGATGGAATTGAAAGATCTGGAGTAACATTTAATACGTCGACCATAAAAGCAAGCATAATAGCCAAAGGAATAGCAATAGAAATAAAAATAACTGTACTTGAAAGAGCGATTGGTATTGTAAATGGTATAATCCACATTACGACAATTAAAGCTGCCAAAGTAATCAAAATAATAATTACAAATTCTGCTATAGCTCCCATTAAGGATTGTAAAGCATAATATGATCCTAATAAAGTATACAACCCTGCGGTCATGGTTCCTTGAATTTTAGCGACAAGATCTCTAAAACTTACAATGATTTGTTGTAATGGAATCATCATATTCATAATTCTGCCCATAAGTTCCTGTGCCATAGTTTGAAAAAAAACTCTTATTTTATTAAACATGGATCTAATGCTATTTATTGCGTCTTTAGCTTCATCAATAACTGAATTTAACATATTAATAACAAATGTAATAGGTTCAAGCATAGATCCTGTAATACTAGACAAAATAGATTGAGTGCAATTGTTAAAATTTTCAAAAGTATAATCAGTAGCACTAACTCCTTCAGGATGTGTTATAAACCCTGCAAAAGGAATAATATAGGGTTTACATCTTTGATTAGGCCAATCGTCAATGATAGGTTGTGCGTTAATTTTTACAAAACAATATGAAATTAAAATAATTAGACAAATTGTGATGAGTATAAACAACAATAAAGATGTTCCATATTGATCAAAATATGTTAAATTATCATACATATTTTTTATATTTTCTAATCCTTTGTTATCCATATAAATATACTTTTAAAAAAAGTATAGCAAAATACACTTTTAAAAAATATATAAAAAAGTATAACATATTTTGCTATACTTTTTTAAAGTGTATTTTGCTATACTTTTTTAAAGTGTATTTTGCTATACTTTTTTAAAGTGTATTTTGCTATACTTTTTTTAAAAGTATAATATATTTTTTAAAGTGTATTTTGCTATACTTTTTTTAAAAGTATATTTAAAAGTATATATTTTTAATAAAATGGTCTTCCCAATCCCAGAAAAGTTCAGATCCAATTTTTATTTTATGATCCCTTGTAATCAAACAACTAAATAAATCTGTTTCTACATCTGATATAACAGCTTTATTATAGTGTTGAACTGTAATGAATTTATTTTGACTGTTATCAAATACTAAATGAGAGCCGGTTACATAAATATCGTCACCATTTACGCCTGCTTTTTTAATTACATACAATGGTATACGTTCTTGTTTATTATCAATTTTCATAATGGAACTAACAACAGACCCACTTTCTAAAACATCTCCTAAATCTATATCCTTCATGTCTTTAATTTGTCTATTCATTAATCTAATTTTTGTATTGGGGTGGAAGCAACTACCTAGAGCTTGAACCATTTGTCCAGGAGGTCCATTCCATGCGCTTTCCATAGTTTGTATGCTCCCATCAATTGTGTACATAAGTGTTGTCATTATACCAATTGTTTTTCCAATTAAATCGATAATTCCAATTGTAATTTTTTGAAATTCAATAACTAAATTTAAAAATACTCCAAATACAGATTGAATAATTGAAGAAATAAATCCTCTTATTTTATTAAACATAGCTCTTACAAAATTAATAGACTCTAACATATCTCCAACAACATTACCTATTGAATTTGTTAAAAAACTTAATGGTTCTAATAAAACACCCATAAAATTTGTCTGCATACTTTGAATACAATATACAAAATTGCTTTCAATATTATCTGCTAGAGGCATATAAAGAGGATTACACCGATATAAAGGCCATTTAGCTTTAATGTTTGCAATTTGATTAAAATAAAACACTCCGGCTATATAAATAACAAAAGCTAAATTAACATATAAAAAATTAACCCAGTTTTTTCCAGATGGCATAACTTATATTATTATTATATAAATAATAAATTAAATATACTTTATTACGATAGATTACAATATTTATTACAATATATTACAATATATTACAATATATTACAATATTACTAAAAATAATAAATTTAATGTCTTTTATGCTTTCTAGTCTTTATAGTCTTTTTAGATTTTCTAGTCTTTCTAGATTTTCCACCACTACTGCAACCCCAATGCCAATTAGGATTGCCACCTTTTCTACTTTTATTTTTTCTAGATCCTCCTTTTAAAGCATGTTTATCATAGACCGCATTAGCGGTTCCCTGTGTGCTAATTTTAGAAATTCCAGCTACTTGAGAATTGGGATCTGTTCCAGGTCCTCCCTGTGCGGTATATTGCATTTGAAATTGTGGAACAGCTATTGCGCCACCATTTGTTCTACGTTTTTTCCCTCCAACAGCAGAAGCCATTGCGGCTTGACTAGCATTAGTATTTTTCATTTGTAGCATAGCAGAATCGCGTGGATTTCCAGCTCCAAGCGTATACCCTTTTTGTGTTGGAAAAATCATACCAGGAGCATTTGTTTGAACTGAAGTGTTAGGCATATATATTTATAATATATTTTAATTAGTTTAGATATAAAAAATAAATATATAAATAAGCTATAAGAAAAATGGACGAAAAACAAAGGTTACAGCTTCAAAATATGATTAAGACTAATAATGTCGAAGATCAAACAGAATTAATACGCAATTTAAAGCATAGTCAAATTTTAAGAAATGAAATTAATGCTATGATTATGATTAAGGCTAAATATAGAGGTGATGATGACAAAATTTCTCAAGAATGTATTAATGACTGTAATTTTTTATTTAATTATTACACTGATATTTTTAATAAAGTTAGAAAGGATGAGATTGATATAGGTATTTTAAATAAATTTATTAATGTATTAAGACAGATTGAAGATGGTGAATTGGATCAGCACGAAGGTTCTTTTTTAGTAGGAACTCTTTTAAAAGAATTATATGTTGATAGTGCTCTTAAAAAGGCTGGAAAATTAGATGAACTATATGAAAAAGATAAAAAGCCAGAGCCAAAGAAGGCTGATATTAAAATATCTTGGACACAATTTAAAAAAACCCAAAATGTTAAGAAACCAAAATGTTAGAACTAGGTTATCACCGAATATTGAAACTTCATATTTAGATAATATTTAGTTATACAGCTAGTGATAATAACATCTGCCACAATTTCGACTAATAGCAAATCGAGTTGAGACATTAAAATGTGCATATACATAAAAAAATCAAACCAATTATAAATAGTTGAAATACATGATAATTCGTAGCAAATAGAATTATTCTTTATATTATTTTTATTTACATCTTGAATTTCGTTAATAATCCATGGTTGTAAAATATTATGATTAAGAGACCTAAAAATACTATTAAAAAAACAAAAAGAAACAACTACCATATATTTGGTGTTAGTATCAATAGCAATATTTAGAATAAATAACTCTCGATTCGGTCCTATTTGGAATACTGTAATTGTATCCTTATTCGAATATGATGTAATATATAAAAAAATAAAGGTCATTATACTAAACATCCATATGGAAATAATCCTACTAGTAATGATTTCTATATTTTCAAACATATAGTTATAGTAACCACCAAATTACGTTTATATTTGTTGTGTAAAATACATTAGCAAAATTAAAACCTATAATATAATATTTTAATAATATATTATGAGAACAAAAAGAAACAAAACAAGAAACAACAAAACAAGAAACAACAAAACAAGAAACAACAAAACAAAAAGAAACAAAATAAAACCATCATTAAAATATTTAAAGATAGGATATTCTTTATATGCGTCAAAAAAATATGAAGGTGATAAAATATTGGAATATAACAGAATTACTGAAAAAAAATCAGGAGACCATTGTTTATTGGAAAATTCTAGCTGGTTTGGAGATTTAGATGTAGCAAAAAGCTATGCCAAAAAAGATACTCATATTTATGAATGGCAAATTAAAAAACAAACATATTTATTAAACATTAATAAAGAAAATGAACTATTCATAAAGAGTATATTTAATACAAAAATTGAATTAACGTCTACAATTAATTTAACTGCGGATCAGTTAAAAAAAATAGATTACGTTCATCCTTATCTTAATATGACAACAAATGAAAAAGCATTATATGAATTCAATTTTGCGTTTGGATATTTAACAGTTCAAGAACAATATGATTTTTTAAAATTAGTAAAGTACCTTATCCAAAATAAATATATAAATTTAGATACGAGAGAAGGAGATAGTATTTTAAAAAAAATAGTTTTTAAAATAAATTATTATAGAATTTCGTCATTAATTACAAAAAAACCAAAATATAATAGGCTTAGTTTTTATTTTTTTGATAAAAATGCTATAATGAACCTTTGTAAAATAGTTTATAACAAAAAGGATTATAGAATATCAGGTGTATATCAACCAAATGACACCAGTTTTTGGTTTCCTAATTTAATTTTATATAAAATGAATATACAAGAATATATATTATTCAACCCACAACATAATTTAATGTATGATAAAGCATTAGACTAGATTAAACTAGATTAAACTAGATTAAACTAGATTACACTAGATTAAACTAAATTAAATTAAAACTTATTTCTTATTTTTTTTAAATTTTGTTGATTTATTTTTATTACGCTTAGTTTGTTTCATGCGACCTCCATTAATTTTATTAGAACGCGTAAAACGAGAAACATGAATATTTAATGTAGGAGAAGGAATCACATTCGTGTTTTTTAAATTTTCAGCATCCACTTCTTTTATAACGTCATTTATATTTCTAGATTTTAATACAATTGTCTCTCCATTGTTATATAAAGAATTCCATCTTGAAATTTTATATGGATCTGGACTATTTTTATATAATTCCGCAGACCATCTTCTATAAAATGTCTTGCCATTTGGAGTGATATCATAAAACCCAAATCTAGGCATATAATTATTTTTATTATCTGCTTCAGCTTCTAATGTTATATTTACATTATTATGTGTATACAACACAAACGCTATATGATAATCAGCCGCATTGAGTACAAGTTGTTTTCTTATTATAGCATAACTTTCACCATTTTTAGGGACCGCAAAATTATTTTTTTTACTAGTAGGAATAGTTTTTAATAGTTTAATATTTTCATTTTCATCAACACCAAAAATCTTATTTGTTGCGCTTGATTGTAAAACAGGAGGTCCAAATTCAGATGTTATCATTTGATCAAACTTAGGTTTATCATATGTTTGATTTGCAACTGTTATACATTCGCCAAATTTTAAACAATCATTTTCGTTAATACCCTTAGCATTTTTAATTGGAAAATCATTTTTATATTTTCTCTCATCAATTAATGGTCTATAAAAGGTATATTCAATATAGTTATTGGTTACATCAATTCCTAATTTATTAATTGTTAAATCTTTTGTAATGCCAGTTTTTACAATAAAATTATTATTGATTAAATTAGCAAGCGCACTAGTTTGGACAATTTGAAAATCATTACGGACATATAAAACATCAGAATGAGTTTGTAAGTCATAATCATCTGGTGGTTGAGGTTGAATAGCAAACACACCGTCTTTTGTAAAAACGTATTCGCCTTTCTTAAAAAAATTACTTTTTATTTTTGGAAAACTAAGTATATTTTGTTTGGACATTTTATTCATAACTCTAGAACTCATATATACTAAATATAATTTATAATTCATTTTTATTAGATATAATAATGAATTATCAATAATGAATTATCAATAATGAATTATCAATAATGAAAAATAACATAAAACTAACTATTTTAATTTAGTATGAAATATCTAGTTATAGTTGAATCTCCTTCAAAGTGTAAAAAAATAGCAAAATATCTAAATGATAATGATGATTTAAATATTTATGAAGTGGTTGCAACAATGGGTCATATTACACATCTAGACTCATTAAAAAATATAGATATAAATAATTTTACTTGTAAATATGAATTAATTGAAACAAAAAAGAAAAATACAGATTTAATTAGGAAAAAAATTAACGCAGTTGATGAAGTGATACTTGCATGTGATGCGGATCGTGAAGGGGAGGGTATTTGTGGATCTATTTGCCAGATTTTTAATTTAGATGTATTAAAAACGAAACGTATTACATTTAATGAAATTACTGAACTTGCAATATTAGCCGCATTAAAAAACCCTATCACAATTGATATGAATCTTGTACATGCTCAACAAACTCGACAAATTTTGGATTTGTTAGTAGGTTTTAAGGTGTCGCCAATGTTGTGGAAATTTATAACAAAAAATAAAGAGAATTCTCTCTCTGCTGGAAGATGTCAAACACCAGCTTTAAAAATAATTTATGAAAACCAAAAAGAAATAAATGAAGCAAAGGAGAGACAAATATATAATACACGCGGATACTTTACAAATTTAAATTTAGCTTTTGAATTAAACAAACAATATAAAGAAGACGAAATAACTGATTTTTTAGAAGGTTGTATTGATTTCCCTCATATTTATACATTCATACAACCAATAAAGGTTTTTAAAAAGCAACCAGAACCTTTTACTACAAGTAAGATACAACAAGTTGCCAGTAATGAATTACATTATTCTCCAAAAGAAACAATGAAATTGTGTCAAAATCTATATGAGAGTGGTTATATAACATATATGAGAACGGATAGTAACACATACAGCCAAGAATTTATTAATTCAGTAAAGAAATATATAATACGAAACTATGAACAAAATTATATAAATGAAAATATTGATCATATGACATCTAAAATAAAAAATGAATTAAGTAAACATAAAACACCCACTATAAAAGATAGTCTTAGACAAGACGCACATGAAGCAATAAGACCTACTGATATTTCTCTCTTTGAGCTTCCAGAAGGAGTAAATTCAAAAGAGAAAAGAATGTATAAACTAATTTGGGAGAATACATTAGAAAGCTGTATGGCGCCAGCATCTTTTTATTCAATAACAGCAAGTATTTCAGCATTTCAAGATACAAAATTTAATTATACAAGTGAATTAATAGATTTCCCGGGTTGGAAAATAGTAACAAAAAAATATGTCTCTAATAAAGAATATCAATATCTTCAAACAATAACTCAAAATTCCAAATTGCGTTATAAAAAAATATCATCCACTGTTTCTATTACAGGTTCAAAGCAACATTATACAGAGGCAAGATTAGTTGCGCTTTTAGAAGAGAAAGGAATCGGAAGACCTTCCACATTTTCTACAATTGTAGATAAGATACAAGAAAGGGAATATGTAAAAAAAGTAGATATAAAAGGTAAGGAAATAATATGTAAAGATTATGAACTAAAAAACGCTGACATTTTTGAAATAGAGACAAAGAGAGAATTCGGAAATGAAAAAGGTAAATTAGTAATTCAGCAATTAGGTGTAATTGTTATGGAATTTCTAGATAATAATTTCGCGGAGTTGTTTAATTATAATTATACAAAAAAAATGGAAGATGAACTAGATAAAATTTCAAAAGGAGATGTACTGTGGAGTGATTTATGCGACAGTTGTAACAAACATATCGATATTCTGGTAGATAATTTAACTAACAAAGGTATGAAACAAAAAATAGAATTCAAAATAGATGATAATAATACCTATATAGTAGGTAAATATGGTCCAATTATAAAATGCGTAGAAGAAGTGGATGGAAAAGAAGAAATCAAATTCAAAAATGTTAGAAAGGACGTAGATGTACATAAAATAGAAAATGGTGACTACATGGTTGAAGATATAATAGATCTAACTAGAACAACAAAAGCTCAATATATTTTAGGAAAACATGATGGAAATGATGTTATTTTGAAAAAGGGTAAATTTGGGCTTTACATATCTTGGGGTGAAAATTCCAAGACACTAAAAGAGTTAGGAAATAGACCAATAGAAAATGTAACCTTTGAAGAAATTAAAAAATATTTGGTAGAAGGAAGTAATTTAGTGAGAGAAATATCAAAAGATATATCAATAAGAAAAGGGCCAAAAGGTGAATATTTATTTTACAAAACATCAAAGATGAAAAAGCCCGCATTTTATGATATCAAAAATTTTACTATTGAGATGAAAGAAAACTATAAAATATGTAACTTAACTATTTTAAAGTCATGGATAAATGATAAGTATAACATAATATAAAATGTAAAATGTAAAATGTAAAATGTAAAATGTAAAATGTAAAATGTAAAATGTAAAATGTAAAATGTAAAATATAATAATTTTTTACGGTTTTGTGCTGCTACTTCCTGAAATATTGTGCCATTTTCTAGATTGTTGAGGCTGAAGTAAAACAAATTCAAACATAAATGAAAAATCAAATGAATTAAAATCACATAATTGTCCATTATGATATCTTAATTTAAATTTAAGTTTTCGAATCCTTTCAGCAGGTGGCATGAATTCTTTATATGGCAAAGAATCGCGGTCATACCATTGAGAAATAGGAGTGGTAGGAATAGCTAATTTTGCAAAAGAAGAGTTAACAATTCCATTTGTTTCATTAGTTGTAAAAGTAAATTTGCTAAGATTATATGGTGATGTTTCATCAATACAATTATAACCATCCAATTCCAAATATATAAAAGAGGGTCCCATTAAATTAATCTTAAGTGGACATTCTATCCAAAAAACTTCTGACCCAGGTAAAGAAGGATTAGGTAGTAACCAATATCCATTATCTCCTGGAAATACATCTCCGTAGTAAAATCTAGGAGAATAACTACCATCTATTTTTGTTATATAGCCAAAATTATTAAGTCTTTTTTCATTTATAATTACAGATGCGTTTAATGATTGAGTATCACATCTTGACAACCCTAAAAATCCGGGCAATCCCCAATTGCTAAATTCAGGTAGTTGATGATTACAAAAAGGGTTTATATTTTTATTTAATAAATTGTCAATGTTAATATTTGATTGATTTGTGTCAACATTGGTTGGATTTGTGAGAGAGTTAATTAATTTTGAATTTGTTAATATAAATCCATCGCTGTTATTTCCGAACCAAATCTTTTGACCTACAGAATTATATACTATTATGAAATTATTATATCCGCCCATATTTTCAAAAGTAATAAGCAATCCTGGAAATGTTACTGGATTATAATATGGACTTGTAGCATCACTTAAATAAGATCTAATCCTTTCTGTAACCGCATAATTAAATTTATTGGTTAATTCAGTAACCATTTGTTGTGGATTATAAAATCCATTTTCAATTGAAATGATATAATTATCGTCTTGTGATAAAAATAAACATTTATATATTTCATTATATAATGGGTCTGAAAATCCGTGTGTTCCAGGATTATAAGGATTTGTAATTTTAAATGTCATTATAACATTTGAATTATTAACAGAAAATGTGTTATAATTTGAAGGGAAAGTCCAATTAGTAAGTTTAATGGTAAGTATATTAAGTAAATCTTCAGGTAGTTCAATTTCAAATTCATTTGAGTTAGGGAATCTTAAAATATTTCTATCTTCAGAATGAATAGAAACGTATTTTTTATAAACTAAATACTGTTGTTCGTTTTGAATTAGAGGATGATTCGTATTAACATTATAAACTTTAGAAGCTCTTGGTTGACTTTGAAATAATATTTGATTTATATCTGCCATTATATAACTATTATATATAAATTTTTATATAATAGTTTTAATTTATAATAAAAAAAATTTATATATTTATATATGTCATCAAATTTATTATCAACCGTAGCTAATTATAGTGGTAGGCAATCAGATAATCAACAAAGTGTAAAACAATTTGTAACTTCTATTACTAACCAAGTAGTATGGTTTTATAAAAGATTAATAAATGGAAAAACCGTTATAACTACTGATAAAAATAAAGATGTATTAATACAAAAAGATTTATATGTTAATGGTTCAATATACAACCCTTCAGATGAAATGCTTAAAAGAAATATTGTACCAATATGTGATGAAAGACTATTCGAGTTAAACCCAGTTCATTTTCAATATAAAGATGACTATGATAAAAAAATACATAATGGTTTAATTGCACAAGAGGTAGAAAAAATATATCCTGAATTAGTATCATCAAATATAATGGGTTATAAAAATGTAAATTATATAGAATTAATACCAATCATGTTGTCTAAAATGAAGAAAACACAAACCGAATTAGACGAGCTAAAGTCATTTCTAATTGAAAAATCTAATGAACAATCAAATGAAATCTAAAAATGAAATCTAAAAATAAAATCTAAAAATATTATATATTAATATTAATATATAATAATACAATGAGTGATTGGTATCCGACTGTGTATAAAGCATTAATAATGTCAAGTGTTATAGCATTTATAATCAGTTTTTTTTCATCAGGAGACGTTTCTTTAGGGGCTCTATTAGCAGGTTATTCAGTGTTAATTTTAGGTGTAATGATGATTTTACTAATTTTATTTAATAAACTAATAATAGTTACACAAGGTCAATCGACATTTCAATTTTTATATTCGATATTAATGACAACAGGACCATTTTTATTGATGTTAGGAGTAATTGGATTTATTATGTATTTAATAATAAACTATAAAGATATTATTATAGCTGGACATGTGTCGAAAAGTTACAGCTCTTTTAGTAATATAGCTATTATTTTATTCTTGCTTCAAATATACATTGTATATACAAACATAAGTACCGACAAGTTTGAATCTACAGGACGTCTATCAAAAATAACATCTAGTTTGATTTATTTATTGGGTGTATTAACTACAATATGTTCATTAATTTTATTTACAATTTTAAAGTATTTTACAACTGATGGATTTACAAATAAAAATTAAAATCGAATTCAGTTAAAATCGAATTTAAGTTGAATTTATTTTAATAAATTTATATGTTAATCCATAATTTAAGTGTGTTTCCCATATTCCAGAGATTTTTAGTATAAATGAAGAGATTGATTTATTTCCTATATCATTAAATAATTTAATATTTCCATTTTTAATTTGATCATATATCTTATATTGAGGCAGTTTAACCTTAATATCTATTTTGTTAAGTATATCTTCCTCAATTACTTTTAAGCTATCAATAATGTCTTTATGAAAAAGAACATTAAACATACATTTATATTTATTATAATACTTTTCGCATGTAATATCATTTAAAGTAATAAGTAAATATATACCATTTAATGTAAAACAATTATTAGAATATAATATTCTAATAAAACTACCTTCATTCATAACATTATTTTTTATAGGTTCACAAAAAAAAATACTATTGTCGTAATATTGATCAATTCTTTTTACAATATTCATTATTATATGATTATTTAATAATACTGAATTCTTTTTAAACCTTTTTACATTTCAAATGCCTATTTATAAATAAGATTGTTTAGACAAATTATATTATTTATATTATTTATAAGATTTCATGTTAAGACAACAAATTATTACAATTACAGCAAAGGATGTTATAAAAGGAGATGATATTTCATTTAATAATGATTTTTGGAAAATAGAAAAAATACTAGATGAAGATGGGAAATTAGTATTTCAAATAAAACGCGCTAATTTATTTAGTACAGACATTCAATCTAATTTAATTACTATTCGTAAGTTAGAATATGACAAAAAAATAGAAGTACGTAGAAATATAAATTTAGTTGAATATTTATTTGGTTTAATATTTAAATAAAGAATAGTCAATAGATATAGCAATGAAGTTTTATGAAACACATTTTGAAGAATATATAACTGAAAATAATAGAATGAATTTACATCCAAAGTTAAATAAAATATATGATAAGTTCCCAAATAATATTCATCAATTAAAAAATATAATATTTTTTGGTCCAAATGGTACAGGTAAATACACTCAAATGTTGAAATCTATAAAAAAATATAGCCCTACCGAATTAAAATATGAAAAAAAAATAAGTTTAACTTTTAATAAGGTTTGTTATTTTTTTAAAATTAGTGATATACATTATGAAATTGATATGTCTCTCTTAGGCTGTAATTCTAAACTACTTTGGCATGAGATTTATCAGCAAATTATAGATATTATTTCAGCAAAAACAGATAAGTCTGGTATAATAGTTTGTAAATATTTTCATGAAATACATAGTGAGTTATTAGATAATTTTTATAGTTATATGCAGCAAAATAACGCACTATCTATTGATTTAAAATTTTTAATAATTACTGAAGAGCTAAGTTTTGTTCCAGATAATATTTTAAATTGCTGTGAAATAATTAACATAAGTAGACCCACAAAGTCATGCTATGTTAAATGTTTAAAAACTAAATTGCCGAATAAATTAAAGCTAGAAAATATAACTAATATTAAAATGCTTCATCTTTATAATGAGGATTTAATGTTACAATATAAAATAATATGTAATAAAATTATTACTAATATAATTAATTTGGAAGAGATTCAATTTTTAAAATTCAGAGATACATTATATGACATTTTTATATATAATTTAGATATAACAGATTGTATTTGGTATATTCTCTCTTCGCTCATTGAACAAAAGAAAATTAAGGATGAACATTTGTCAAATATATTGATAAAAACCTATTGCTTCTTTCAATATTACAATAATAATTATAGACCTATATATCATTTAGAAAATTACCTATTTTATTTAGTTAAGTTGATACATAATTTTTAATTTATTTTTTTATTTATGCCATGGATAAATACGCATAACATTAGTATTTGTAACATTTCTGTTATAGAAAGAATAACCTTTTACATAATTACTCATTGGTGATGGAATTGTATTATTAGCTTGTGCTACAAAGAAAAAATTGGTATAATTTTTTGGAATGCCTCTTGTATATGTTATAGCGCTTGTATGTATTGCCATTATATAATTAAAATATATAATTTATTTTAATTATATTTTAATCCTATTTCAATTAAATAATTTAATCCTATTTCAATTAAATAATTTAATACTTAAAGTTTAAATTAATTTTAATTAAATGGATTACAAAATAGCTTTTGATATATTAGAAATAAATACATATGAAGTTACTTATAGTGATTTAACATTAGAATATTTAAAGAAAAAATACCATAAATTAGCTTTAAAGAACCATCCAGACAAAAATGGGAATACTCCTGAATCTAATGAAAAATTTAAAAATATAAACGAAGCTTATGATTATTTAAAGAGAGAAATAAAATATCACGATAATGAACCTGATATAAATCTAGACGAATCAAAAGTTGACAAAGAAGATAAAAAACAATCATCTGTTTATTTTGAAATGCTAAAATTGTTTATGAAGACTATATTAGAAGGTAAGTACAATGAAATAGTATCACAAATAGTCAATGAAATAGTTTGTGGAGCAAAAAAAATATCATTCAAATTATTTGAAGACTTAGACAAAGATACAACTCTAAATATATGGAGTTTTCTCTCTAAGAATCAATCGGTACTTCATTTAAGTGAAGATGTTTTGTTAGAAGTACATGAAATAATTCTCCAGAAGTTTCAAAATGTTAAAATTTTTAAATTAAATCCAAGCATTAATGATTTATTCAATAATAATTTGTATAAACTTTATGTTGATGATAAATTATATTTAGTTCCTTTGTGGTGTAATGAAGTATATTTTGATGGTTCTGGATGTGAAATAATAGTTCTATGCGAACCTGAATTACCTGAAAATGTAACTATAGATGATAATAATAATATTTATACAGAAATTATAGTTAATATACAAGTTGATCTGTATAAATTATTAAAAAATGAGATGAATATAGTAATAAATATAGGCGAAAAAGATTTTATGATTCCTCTTTCAGAATTATTTATAAAGAAAGACCAATTTTTTAAAATAAAAAATCAAGGATTATCAAAAATAACAAATGACATTTATGATGTTAGTGAAAAAAATGACATCATAGTTAAGGTTAGTTTAGTTTAATTTATAGCTAAGTATTTGAAATTATTATAAATATAAAAAAAATATATTTATAATTAAATTTGTATAATTAAATTTGTATAATTAAATTTGTATAATTAAATTTGTATAATTAAATTTGTATAATTAAATTTGTATAATTAAATTTGTATATTTATGCGT
>Ga0209443_1001349_pt1 | contig 15528 bp, 16 predicted proteins | sample LauGreBMM110DCMD_2_FD_187571 | JGI IMG/M metagenome (GOLD analysis project Ga0209443, IMG submission 187571) | Freshwater lake microbial communities from Lake Michigan, USA - Su13.BD.MM110.DCMD (SPAdes) (version 2) | ecosystem: Environmental > Aquatic > Freshwater > Lake | place: Lake Michigan... | reverse complement strand
TGGAGATGAAAGATTTTCAAGATGCCATTGATAGAGTGATTGGTGGATTAGAGAAAAAGAATAAAATTATTTCTAAGGAAGAAAAAGAAGTCATTGCATATCATGAAGCAGGTCACGCAATTTGTGGTTGGTTTTTAGAGCATGCATATCCATTATTAAAAGTAACGATTGTGCCGCGTGGTACTGCTGCATTAGGTTATGCGCAATACACACCAAAGGAGCAATACTTATATACGATTGAGCAATTAACGGATCAAATGTGTATGACTTTGGGTGGGCGTGCTGCAGAACAAATTTTCTTTGGTCGCATATCTACTGGGGCATCGAATGATTTACAACAAATCACCAAGATGGCTTATTCGATGGTGACTACTTATGGTATGAATGATAAAATTGGTAACGTGAGTTTTTACGATCCTTCTCAAGAAAATACTTTCCAAAAACCTTTTAGCGAGGAAACTGGAAAAATTATTGATGAGGAAGTGCGCAAGATGATTGATGCTGCTTATCAAAGAACCTTAGGATTGCTAACCACTAAAAAAGCGGAAGTAGAAAAATTAGCAAAAGAATTATTAGACAAAGAGGTATTACATAAAAGTGATGTGGAAGCTTTAATTGGAAACCGTCCATTTGAGGAAGAAAAAGTGGTCACTTTTGATGTAGAAGAGGGTAAGGATAAAATCACTACCGAGAAAACTACGGTGGCTGATGCAGCTTCGACCGAACAAGTGATTGCTGCTACTCCAGAACAGGCTAGCGTTGCAAGTTTTGAGCAAGCTAGCGTTGCTAGTACTGATCAAGTGATTGCATCGGATGACACTGAAAAACCAAGTGCGGCTTAAGTATAAAAAATGAGTAATGGAATCACAAGGCGCAAGAAGTAAAATATTACAAAAAATTAAACAGGCCCTCAAGGATCCTGTGCCTGTTCCTTTTCCGGATCAAGTGGCGGAAACGCCCATATTTTATCCAACGGATCAGGAATTGACAATTGAATTTGCGCAAAAATTTACGGAGTTATTAGGTAAGTTTGTTTACTGTGCCGATGAAGCTGAATTGGTCAATCAATTGAGTGGGTTAATAAAAGCCAATCATTGGGAAAAAATTTATTCTATTGAGGCAGGTTGGTTAGATGATATGAAGGAATACCATTTTGATCCCGTAAATACAGATGATTTGGCTGGATGCGATGCTGCTATTACTTTATGCGATCATTTAATTGCTAGAACTGGAACTATTGTATTGAGTAGCCAGCAATTAAGTGGGCGAACCACCAGTGTGTATGCGCCTATTCATATATGTATTGCTTACACGCATCAATTGTTATTTGATGTTTCAGATAGTTTGGCGCAGTTCAAAAAGGAAGCAGATGTAATCCCGAGTATGATTAGTTATGCCACCGGGCCTAGTCGTACAGCAGATATTGAAAAAACCTTGGTAGTGGGGGTGCATGGTCCAAAAGAAGTGTATTGTTTTTTGGTTGATAAATTAATGGATTAGGCGATGCGTATTATAAAAATTGGTTTTTAAAGCCCATTTACATGGAATTAGCACAGGGTAAAAAAATATATTTCCTTTCTGATTTCCATTTGGGAGCACCGAATGCAATCGCTAGCCGTGAAAGAGAGCAGCAGTTGGTACAATTTTTTAAACAGGCCAAAACAGATGCTGCAGCCATTTTTATTGTCGGTGACATTTTTGATTTTTGGTTTGAATACAAAACAGTGGTACCCAAGGGCTTTGTTCGGTTATTAGGTTGCTTGGCCGAGATGAGCGACGCCGGAATTCCATTACATATTTTTACAGGCAATCATGATTTATGGATGCGTGATTATTTGACACAGGAGCTAAATGCTAATGTATATTTTGAACCCAAGCAATTTGAATTTGCTGGAAAGAAATTTTTTATAGGACATGGGGATGGTTTGGGCCCAGGCGATCAAGGATATAAATTCATTAAAAAAATATTTACCAATCCGGTTTGTCAATGGTTGTTTGGTTGGTTGCATCCTGATATGGGTATTCAATTAGCCAACTATTTTAGTGGGAAGAGTAGGGCTAAAACCGGAGGCAGTGACGAGCAGTTTTTGGGGGAGGATAAGGAATGGTTAATTATTTATACCAAACAAAAAGCAAAGGAGATGGATGTGGATTATTTTATTTTTGGACATCGTCATTATGCTATTGATTTTAAAATAAATGAAACAACAAGATATATTAATTTAGGGGATTGGATTCGCCTTTACACCTATGGTGTTTTTGACGGAACTACGATGCAATTGTTGGAGTGGAAAAAATTATAATAAATTCAATGTTATGCAACTAGACCAAGAATTATTGAGCAATCCAATTCGCAGCTATTTTTATATATTGGCTATTTTATTAGCCACTTTTATTTTCAAAAGATTTATCTCCCGTTTTTTTGCCAGCTTAATTTATACCTGGGTTGATAAAAAAAATCATTCTGAATTACGCAAAAGTCATGTGCATCGTTTGGTGGTGCCTATTGAACAATTTTTACTTTTTTTAGTAGCAGTTATTGCATTGTATGAATTAAAATTTCCTGTATTATGGGACGTGCATTTATTTAAAGTGAGTTTGCAACAGGCGATAGAGTCTGTTATAAAATTACTGCTCATTATTTTATTAATTAGGGTGTTTATTCGAACACTTGAATTTGTGGCAATCATATTGGAAGAAAAATCAAAATTAACCAAGTCGCTTTCAGATGATCAGTTGGTTTTATTTTTTCGTGACTTTTTTAAAGTCATAATATACATTATTGGCGTGTTGTTAATTTTGCGCTATGTATTCAATGAAAATATCGGCAATCTGGTTACCAGCTTAAGTATCGTGGGTGCGGCTGTGGCCTTATCTATGCGTGAGAGCTTGGAAAATATCATTGCCTCCTTCATCATATTTTTTGACAAACCCTTTTCGGTGGGGGACTTAGTGAAAGTAAATAATTTTACTGGTACCATTGAAAAAATCGGATTAAGAAGTACGCGAATTCGCACACAGGACAAAACCTATATTACGGTTCCTAACAAACAAATGGTAGATACCATTGTTGATAATATTAGCTGCAGAACAGAGCGTAAAATTGAAATGGATTTACAAATAAGCGTACACACTTCTGCAGATGCTTTGACGCATCTCGCATCCTATATGCGTTCCGAAATCGCAAAACACAATGCGATAATTAACAGTTCGGTTTTTGTTTCCGATGCAGGTAAACAATTTCACACCATTCACATTGAATGTTTTATTTCAGTGGATACTGATTTCGATGTTTTTCAGCAATTGCGTGAAACCTTAAATTTGAAAGCGGTGGAATATGCCAATGCGCATCAAATTAATTTTTCCGAAAAAGGGTAGTTATAAATTTTCTTTTAGCGTCATTAAAAAACCTTTTAAGTTTTTTAAACTGTTTAAAACAGCGATATTTTTTTCCGCCTTTTCCTTATTATTTTTTAAATAAGTTTTTGCGCCATCAATGGAATATTTTTTTTCACGAAGTAGGAAGTGAATTTGTTTTAATAATTCAATATCCTGTACGCGGAATAAGCGATCTCCTTTGCGCGTTTTACGCGGTTGAATTTGTTTGAATTCTTTTTCCCAATATCGGATTAAGGAAGTGTTTACATTAAACCAATGGGCTACTTCGCCAATAGGGTAGTATAATTTTTTTTCCAATATTTCGGCCGAGGGGATATTTACTTTACCCATTTCTGCATCCATGGATGCAAATGATTTACGTCCCCTTTTTTGAATAGTGGTAGTGCTGTTTAAATGTTGCGCCGATCTTGATACTAGTGGTAAGGCATCTTCTGCTACTTGCGTTATAATGGGTGCTGCATAGGTTGGAGCAAGGGCTTGCTTTACAACTGGCTTTGCATGCTTATTTGATTTAATGGACTTAGGCGCAGCAATAGGAACAGGGCTGCTCATATCATTTCCAAATAAGTCCAATTGTTGTAAATCTCTTGCCATAGTTCAAAGTTAGGGTTCTATTTAATTGAACTCGTCCTTATAAATGATTGGTGGATAAATTGTTAAGTAATCTGTATTTTTGTATATGCGCCTGTTTATCCTTACTGAATCTGATTTTGACATTCCTGCAATGATAATTTATCAAAAAATAGTTGATATCATCATTGCTGGCAATGCTTCGGCGCAATTGCATTTTTATATTGTTGGTGACCACATTCCACCTCGGTTTCAGGAGGTATATACAGCCAACGAAAGCAATGTCACCATTATCAAAATACGGGAGGCGCAACAATTGGTTGGTCAAGTGACCAATGCCATAGTTGTGCATTTTGGCGCCATTTTAAAAGGAAGCGAATCTTTTCCGCATTATTTTATTCCTTTAACTTACCCAAACATTGACAAAACAGCCTCCTTTTTTAATAAAATCCAGCAACAACATAAATTCAATAAGTTTATAAAAAAGTCGGCCGGTGTATTTTATATTAACCAATGGGCGGAAGCTGCTTTTAATAGCCACTATAAAAAAGAGGGTTCGCATTTTCAACATACTATTTTGCCTACTGTTGTCCCACCGGTATTCGATTGGCTTATCTTATCTGAAACCAAATCAGATTTGACGCAGGGTTCAAATTACTTTTTATGTTTTATGCAACCTGCAAATTTTGTTGCCACTTTAAAAGAGTTTTCACATTTTAAAAAATGGCAACAAACTACAATGGCCATGGTTTTTGTTTTTGATACGTATAAGCAATGTGCTTTCGCGCATAGTTTATTGAAAGGCTATAAATACAAAGAATCTATTTATATTAAATGTATTCATGAAGTAAAAATGGAGTGGATTGCTGCATCCTATGCAATTTTTTGGGGGCATATCAATTTTAATAAAACCTCTTGGATACAATGGGCCATTCATTATGATGTACCCCATTTGATAGATCAAAAAAATAATATTCCTGAATCCTGGTTAAGGGCTGGCGAAGTTTTTTCATTTGATATATCCCAGTCTTTGTCGGATCATTTTAAATTATATTATAGAGATGAAGTATATCGCCAAGCGCGTGCCAATATGGGTACAGAGTGGCTGTCTAATTTAGAAATGATTGCCCCAGCGAATGGGACTGTTAAAATTCCAGCTGACTTAAAACCTTAGGGTGTATCTTATGTAATAAAATAGTATTTTTGCGGTACAAAAATTACATTATGCATCAATCTACTATTAATGTTCTGATAGATTTAGACGAACAAAAAATTCCACAAAATATTAAGTGGTCTGCTTCCGATAGCACTGCAAATGAAACACAAGAGGCCAGAGCAATGATGCTTACTTTATGGGATCCTACCGATAAAACTGCTTTGCGTATTGATTTATGGACGAAGGATATGATGGTGGATGAAATGGCCGACTTTTTCTATCAAAATTTAATGGGCATGGGTGAAACCTATTTAAGAGCAACACAGGATCAAGCAATCGCAAATGACTTTAAAGAGTTTGCCTATTCGTTTTATAAAAAATTTAGTGCAAGTCAAATAGCACAAAACAAATAAATAATTTAAGTTATGAGTTTAGAAACTGAAGTGATGTCCTTATTGAAGGATGCAATGAAAAATAAGGATGAAGCAATGTTAAGAGGCTTAAGGGCCATCAAAGCTGAAATTATAAAAGCAAAAACCGATCCCGGAGCCAATGGTGAAATATCCCCTGACACGGAATTAAAGTTGTTGCAAAAATTAGTAAAGCAACGTAAGGACTCATTGGCTATCTATGAGCAACAAAGTAGACCGGATTTGGCAGTGAAAGAGTCAGAAGAGATTGCCATTATTGAAAAGTTTTTACCAGCGCAAATGAGTGAGGAGGACGTGAAAGCGGCTGTACAAGCTATTATTACTGAACTAGGCGCATCAGGCCCACAGGATTTGGGTAAAGTAATGGGCCTTGCCACCAAACAACTTGCAGGGCAAGCAGATGGTAAAATAATTTCGGCGATTGCGAAATCACTACTTACTACTTAATTATGTGGTTAGATATTTTAACAGGCACCCTATTGATTGTTGCAATTCTGCAAGGCTTACGTAATGGTTTAATCAAAGCGATACTTTCCTTTTTTTCATTTTTCATAGGGCTAATTGTTGCCTATCAATTAGCAGGTTGGGTAGCGAGCGTATTAAAACAATATACAAAAATAGAAAGCCATTGGCTGCCTTTTATCTCCTTCATAATTGTTTTGTTAGTGGTATTATTTTTAATCAGATGGGTTTCTGGTTTATTACAGCAAACCGCGGACCTTTTGATGTTAGGCTGGCTGAATAAATTATTGGGTATTGTACTCTATGGTTTTATTTACTTTACTATTTGGAGCGCCTTGGTCTATTTTTTACAAATTTTAGGGGTGCTGGAGGCGGAAAAAATGAAAGATGCGTATAGTTATTCCTACTTGCAAAAGTGGTGGCCCTATTGTATGGAAAAGATGAGCCACTGGCTGCCCTTTATCAAAACAACTATTGGCACTTTTTCAAATCCTTTTACCTAGCCAGTGGTAGCTAACAACGAATGGATGGTGAGTCGATTTATCTTCATTTAAACGCTCTTTTGGTCGTTATAATTTCGTTAAATTTTGTATTGTTCAAGGTGTTTAAAATTACCCTATTTTGGCATTATTTACAATGATTTAAGTATCTTTAACCGCATTATAAAATAGTAAATTACGCATTAAATAATAGTGGGTAATTTATCTGTTCAACTTAAGATATGATGGAATACGAAATACAAAAAGACGGAAAATTTAATTACCTGGAGGTAGGCGAGGGGGAAACCCTTATGCTTTTACATGGCCTATTTGGGGCACTCAGTAATTTTTCTGGTTTAATTGAAAAATTCAGACACACCCATAAAGTGGTGGTCCCTATATTGCCATTGTTCGATTTGGATTTATTACATACCACTGTCACTGGGTTGGCCAAGCATGTGGAACAATTCATTGAAGCAAGGGGGTATCAAAATATTCATTTATTAGGCAATTCCCTTGGAGGGCATGTAGGGTTGGTATATATTTTAAAACATCCTGCAAAAACAAAGTCACTTATTTTAACTGGCAGTAGCGGGTTGTATGAAAATGCCATGGGCGATACCTATCCTAAACGTGGCGATTATGAATACATTAAAAATAAAACAGCGCAAACATTTTATGATCCTAATGTAGCCACGAAGGAATTGGTGGATGAGGTTTTTGAAATTACACGTAATCGTATAAAAGTGATTAAAGTACTTGCCTTGGCAAAAAGTGCTATTCGAAATAATTTAGGCGCTGAGTTAAAAGAAATAAAACAACCCACTTTATTAATTTGGGGTAAAAACGATTGTGTGACACCACCAATGGTGGGCGAGGAGTTTAATAAATTAATTCCAAATAGTCAGTTGCACTTTATAGATAAATGTGGTCACGCACCCATGATGGAAGTGCCAGATGAATTCAATTCAATTTTGGAAAAGTTTTTAACTGAACTACCTAAATAAATAATTTGAAATGTTAGCATCCTCCATCGCAATATCAAATTTTCCTTTGCTTCATTTTGAAGATACGGCTTCCTTTGCATTACAATGTATGGAGGATTATGATATACAGCATCTGCCATTAGTGAAGGAGGAATTTTTTGTTGGATTGGTCAACAAGGAAGACCTTTTAAATCTTGCTGCTGATCAAACATTAATTCATTTGGCCGACCAGCTTACCCGCTTTGGCATTTTAGGTTCCATGCATTTTACTGCGGCTTTGAATTTGTTTTCTAAAAATGAGCTATCACTTTTACCAGTGTTAAATGAGCAACAGGAATGTACTGGGGTGATACTTCAAAAAAATTTAAATGATTTGTTGGCTCAATTTTTAGGCGTGGATCATCCGGGTGCCATCATTGTAGTTTCAGTGTCACCTTATCAATATTCACTAGCCGAGTTAAGCCGTCTCGTTGAAACAAATAATGCACAAATATCCCAGTTAAACACCCATTTCGACGAGGCAACTGGGGCACTTATTATTACGATCAAGTTAAATAAAGAGGAAGCGGATATAATTATAGCCACGCTTCAAAGATACAATTATCAAGTAGTTCATTATTTTGGTAACACCATTATGCATAATGATATTGAAGATCACTACCACCACTTAATGAACTATTTAGATGTTTAAGATTTTTCGGTGCTCCTTTCTTTTATTATTTTTTATCATCGGTGTTGCTGCTAATTTGAAAGCGCAGATTCGTATTAACGCCATACAGGTGGAAGGAAATAAGCGTACAAAAAATTATATTCTATTACGAGAGCTGCCTTATCATGTGGGCGATCAAATTAACAAGGACTCATTAACTATTTTAAATACACTATCGCAACAGCAACTCTTTAATACTGCTTTGTTTTTATCTGTTAAAGTGACGCCTATTTATCCAGTAAGAAATGATAGTAGTATTGTTGACATACAAATTCAAGTAAAGGAAAGATGGTATTTTATACCAACACCCTATTTCAAGTGGATAGATCGTAACTTTAATCAATGGTGGACTGAACAAAACCGAAGTTTGGATCGGGTTAATTACGGTGTCACTTTGAGTCAAAAAAATGCTACTGGTAATAATGACAAATTAGTTATTGGATTTATTGGCGGGTACACACAACAAAATATCATTCAATATCAATTGCCTTTTTTTGATAAAAAATTAAAATATGGTGTTGGTGGAGGTTGGCAAAACTATAACCAAAAGGAATTTAATTATAAAACCGAGAAGGATAAGCAGGTATTTGTAAAAACCAATGATATTATTAGAAAAGGATATCGCGCTAATGTAAACTTATCCTATCGCCCTAATTTATTTGAGCGATATTCCTTACAGTTGGGATATGGTAAAGAAGAACTATCTGATACTGGATTTTTAATTCAGCCTAATTTTTTAGCGACTCAAAAAAATGTGATGACTTATGGAGACATCACTTTTGGGTATACCAAAATTGCATTTGATTATAATGCTTATCCTACCAAGGGTACTGGAACTGAATTGTTTTTATTTCAACGTTTTTCTAAAGGGGCACCATATACTTCCATTCAGTTCAGAAAAGTAAAAGCACATTCTTTTTCGAAGCAAAATTTTATTTTCATTGAAACTAATTCACAAGTGAAATTTTTAGCTAATGATAACTATCTAGATCGTCGATTATTGGGCTATGGCAGTTTGCAAATGAATGGATTAGAATATTATGTAGCTGATGGAAATGCAGCGACCATTTTGAAAACAGCCTTTCATCATTCCTTAGGCAGCTTCACTGTTAAAAATCCGTTAACTCAAAAGTTTTTACCGGAAGTGAAATATGATTTTTGGATTCGCGTTTTTACCAATTTAGGGTATGTATATAGTGATCGCCCTTTAAATAGCAATAAATTATCTAATACCCTGATTAGAACAGCTGGTATTGGTTTAGATGTGATCAGTATTTATGATTTTGTGTTAAAAATTGACTATAGTGTGAATCAGCTTGGCGACAAAGGAGTATATTTACACGGCGGAATTAATTTTTAATTTAGATGAAAGTAGCAATATATAGTAGAGGGTTTGATTTGGATCAGCGACAATCTTTAAATGCATTGTTGTTGGAATTGCATAAGCATGATGTTGCCATTTGTATTTTTCATGACTTATTACAAAAAATTGAACTTTGTGCCCCTAGTAGCAAGGAAGCGTATATTCCATTTACATCTGCTTATGATTTACCTGAAAACATTGATTGTTTGATTAGTTTGGGAGGCGATGGTACTGTTTTAGACTCGGTTACTTTAGTGGGGGATTCAAATATTCCCATTTTAGGAATTAATTATGGCCGATTGGGTTTTTTAGCATCAATTTCAAAAGACGAATTATCCTTAATGGTGGATGCGCTTATGAATCGCACCTATGTTATTGAAAAGCGGGCATTGATTCACTTGGATGCAAATATTCCTGTTTTTGGCGCAACGCCCTATGGACTTAATGAATTTGTATTGCATAAGAGAGATACTTCCCCCATGATTAAAATTCATACTTATTTGAATGGGGAGTTTTTAAATTCCTATTGGGCGGATGGTATTATTGTATCCACACCCACCGGGTCCACTGGTTACAATATGAGTTGTAATGGCCCCATTTTATTTCCTGATTCTGCTAGTTTTGTGATTACGCCTGTGGCACCGCATAACTTAAATGTGCGTTCCATTGTGGTTCCCAATACCTCCGTCATTTCCTTTGAAATTGAAGGCAGGACTGATGAATTGATTTGTGCTTTAGATGCGCGTAAGGAAATTGTTCCAAAAACAATTGAATTAGCCTTAAAACAAGAATTATTTTCCGTTAGCTTTATACGACTCAATGAGAATAGTTATTTAACCACATTAAGAACAAAATTGACTTGGGGCTTGGATAAAAGAAATTAGTTAGCATATGTTTAAAAGCGTTTTATTTTTATTAGTTTTTTTATGCTGTTCGCAATTTGTGATGGCGCAACATACGGAGTTGTCTGAGAACAAAGGCGAAGTTGGTTTGTTGATGGGTTTGGCTTCCTATCAAGGGGATATTGCACCTGATGTGCAAGTATATTATAGAAATTATGGTGCGTTTGCAAAAAAACAATTAAATAGTTATGTGGGTGTAAGATTGAATGTGGAGATGCAAAAATTAGCCTCTCATGACATGCTTTCCTTAGATCCTTATGCGCTATTGCGCAATGCAAATTTTCAAATCAATACGATAGAGGCAAGTGTGATGGGCGAATTTAATTTTCTAAATTTTATTGCAGGATCACGCAATAAAAAGTTTACACCCTATCTTGGTTTTGGGGTTGGTTATTTGTATATCTTGGATACCATCCGCAATAATAATACGAGTGTTGTTGTCATTTCTACAGATGATGTATTAAGTGGTAAGCAAAAGCAATCAGGGTTGAATTTAACTTTGCCGTTGAACCTAGGGTTTAAATTTAATGTTTATCGCAAATTTAATATTTTCGCCGAAGCCACTTACAGGTATACCACCACCGACAAGCTTGATTTTATAGATGGTAATGCCACCCCTATGACCACAGCTGCCCCTTTGGGGTATCAAGGAAGCACGAGCAGGAATGACCGTTTTTTTTCAGCGAAATTGGGTATTTCTTATGCCTTCAATAATATTTACGGGATTGCTGAATACAAACCCAAGAAAAGCATCGGGTTATTCAATAGGTTTAAACGAAAATAACCTTGGATTCGATTAATTTTGCAGTATGGACAACTTGGATTTAAATAGATTACCTAAGCATATCGCCATTATTATGGATGGTAATGGTCGATGGGCGCAAGAAAAAGGACAGGACCGACTTTATGGGCACTTTCATGGGGTACAAAGCGTTCGCAATATTGTAGAAGCAGCCTCTGAAATAGGCATCAAATACCTCACTTTATATGCTTTTAGTACTGAAAATTGGGATCGCCCAGCAGCCGAGGTTGCAGGCCTAATGAGTCTATTTGTGGATACTATTGCCAAGGAAGTCCCTGATTTGCATAAAAACAATATCAAATTGCACTTTATTGGCAATCTTTCTTTGTTACCGGATGATGCCAAAGCAGCCCTAGAAAATGCGACCCAAACCACCTCAAAAAATACCGGATTGGAGCTGATCATTGCACTTAGTTATAGTAGTAGGTGGGAGCTCATACAAGCGATAAAAAACATCGCTGAAAAGGTACGAATTGGGCAAATGCAGCCCGACGATATTGCCGAGGCAACCTTGGAGGCAGCCCTTTCTACCAGTGCATTCCCGGACCCAGAGCTCATGATTCGTACCAGTGGAGAATACCGAATTAGCAACTTTTTATTATACCAGCTAGCTTACGCTGAATTGTACTTTACAGAGACCCGTTGGCCCGATTTTCGCAAGAAAGATTTGATCGAGGCCATCCTCGATTTTCAATCTAGGGAACGCAGATTTGGGAAAACCAGCCTGCAGGTACAAACAAATGAGTAAAAAAAATAATATAACTATTTTGAGGTTTTAACAAAGACTTTGAAATATTACGAGTAATTTGCGACACTTTTAAAATTATAAATGTAGCCCCTTTGCAGATGCAGAAATATTTTCCATTTTTTATAGGATCTTTATTGGTTCTTTTTTTATCCTCGACTTCTTTTGCCCAGGTGGCACCCGTGAAGGATTCAGTTTCACAAATTAATGTCAAACTGATGAACATTTTCAATCAGAAAGCGCCTGCCAAATACAAAATTCGGGACATTAAAGTGGTGGGAAATGAAAATTTTGACGAGAACTTATTATTGTCCCTTTCTACCTTGAATATTGGCGATGAAGTAGCCATTCCTGGGGGTGATAATTTTGCTAAAGCGATTCGTAAATTAATGGATCAAAACTACTTTAGTGATGTTAGTGTATATATAACGGACTTGGTGAATAATGAAATTGATATTGAAGTTGATGTAGTTGAAAGACCAAGGTTATCCAAGTTCAATTTTTTAGGGGTTAAAAAATCAGAGACAGACGAATTATCTGGTAAAACCGGTTTAACACCGAATAGGGTGATTACTGAAAATATGAAAATTACTGCAGTAGAAGGGATTAAAAAGTTTTTTGCTGACAAAGGTTTTCAGGATGCAAAAGTGGTGATCATAGAAAAAAAGGATGCCACTAAAAAAAATAGTTTATTGTTGGATTTTAAAGTGGATCGTGGTCCTAAAGTGCGCATTAATAATATTAATTTTGGCGGCAATTTAGTGGACGAAGTAAAACTGAAGAAAAGTTTAAAGGAAGTGCATGAAAAATCAAGAATGACCCTTTTCCCTGTGTATGACAAGCCGGTGATTGTAAAAACAACACCGTATACTTTTGAACAATACATGGCCGAAAAAGGATATTTAACTTTTACTAAAACTAGAAAATTTTTAAATCCATATGTGCGTTTTAAATTATCCTCTTCAAAATATAGCGAGAAAAAATTTGAAGAGAGTCGTGATAATTTATTGAATTATTATAATTCATTGGGTTTTCGTGACGCCGTAATTGAAAAGGATACTCTTTATCATAACGCGGTAGGCAATTTGAATATTGATATTCAATTAAAGGAAGGGCGCAAGTATTTTTTTGGAAATATTACTTGGAGAGGAAACACAAAATACCCAGACTCTTTATTGTCTAGTATTTTAAATATTAAAAAAGGGGAAATTTATAATAGAGAAATATTATACAATAAATTAGGCAAAACACAAACTGCGGAAGGTGGAGATATTAGCGGTTTATACCAAGATGATGGTTATTTGTTTTTTAATGTTGACCCCATTGAAACTGCTGTTTATAACGATACCATCGATTTTGAAATAAGATTGAGAGAAGGGCCGCAAGCAACCATCAAAACAATTCGTATTGCGGGTAATGAAAAAACAAAAGACTTTGTCATTCGTCGTGAAATTAGAACGATACCAGGTGATAAATTTAGTCGTACATTATTGATTCGTTCCCAAAGAGAAATTTCGCAGTTAAATTATTTTGACCAAGAAAAAATTAAAATTGATCCTGTTCCAAATCCAGAAGATGGTACAGTAGATATTAATTATGGCGTGGAGGAAAAGTCGAGTGACCAATTGGAATTAAGTGCAGGTTGGGGTGGCTTTATCGGACTTACAGGTACCTTAGGAATCACTTTTAATAATTTTTCTTCTAAGAACTTCTTTAAAAAAGCTGCTTGGGATCCATTACCCATGGGAGATGGTCAAAAGTTAAGTTTACGGATTCAAAGTAATGGTAAGGCATTCCGTTCAACGAATTTTTCATTTACGGAACCTTGGTTTGGTGGCATCAAGAGAAATACTTTAACGGTAAGTGTGTATAATACGAAGTATGGTCAAACCTATGATATGCAAACGGGTATGTATAATCCAAATGCAGCTGATGCGCGTTATATATCTACCACAGGTGCTACTGTTTCCTTTGGACGTCAGTTACAATGGCCTGATGATTATTTCTCCCTAAGTACCGGTATTAACTATACGCGCTATACCTTAAAAGATTACGCAATTGATCCCTATAATTTACCTAATTTTTCAAATGGTAATGTAAACAATTTCAATTTAAGACTCGCTTTACAACGAACCTCTATTGATCAACCTACCTTTCCAAGAACAGGTTCCACTTTTTTATTGAGTGCGCAATTAACACCGCCTTATTCTTTGTTTGATCCCAACTTTGGAAAAAGAGAAAACCCGTATCAATTATTGGAATATCATAAGTGGCGTTTTAATGGGGAGTGGTTTGTGCCATTAGGTAAACCAGCTGGGGAAGAACATAACAAACAATTTGTATTACGCTTTGCTGCTAAATATGGATTTCTAGGACGTTATAATACTGATTTTGCTATTTCGCCATTTGAAAGATTCCAATTAGGGGATGCAGGATTAAGTAACCAATTTGCATTATTAGGCTATGATATTATTGCACAAAGAGGTTATCCTGTGTATGAAACATCCAATCCAAAAGTGAATCCTGATCAGCAAACGGCGCGGCAACATTTCACCATTTTTAATAAATATGCAGTTGAAATTAGATATCCATTAAGTTTGGCTGCGAGCAGTACTATTTATGCTTTGGGCTTTTTTGAAGCAGCGAATGGTTGGTATAGCATGAAGGAATACAATCCATTTAACCTGCGTCGTTCCGTTGGTTTGGGTATGCGTTTTTTCCTTCCTATGTTTGGACTTTTGGGATTTGATTATGGTATTGGTTTAGATCGCTTAAATGGTAGTAATACCTTAAAAGATGCTGGAAGATTTACCTTTATGTTAGGCTTTGAACCAGAATAGTAACGCAATCAAGTAGTCAAATAATTTTTAATTTTGTTATTTAAATTATAGCTTATGCAATTCAATAAAGTTTTTTTAGTTTTAGCCATCTCCATTTTGACGGCATTTTCATCAAATGCACAAACAAAATACGCGGTTATCAATACAAAGTACATTTTGGATAAAATTCCAGAATACAAGGAAGCGGATAAAAAATTAAAGACATTGGGCGATCAATGGCAACAAGAAATTGACCAAAAGCAAATGACCCTTGATAAGATGTATAAAAATTATGAGGCTGAGCAGTTTATGCTTTCCGATGATCTTAAGAAAAAAAGGGAGGATGAGCTTTTCGTGAAGGAAAAGGAGCTTAGGGACCTTCAAAAGAAACGTTTTGGATATGAGGGAGATTTGTTTAAGGAACGTCAAAAAATGGTTAAACCCATTCAAGATAAAGTATATAATGTTGTCCAAAAATTAGCTGCTGCAAGGGGATATGACTTCATTTTAGATAAAAGTGAAGGAATTACCATTATATTTGCAGACCCGAAACTGGACAAAAGTGACGATGTTTTGAAGGAATTGGGTATCAATATTTAGAATAAGACACAAATAGATTTTTTAAAAAAACAATTAGATATGAAAAAAGGTTTTTTATTTGCAGCCATTTTATTAGTTGCAGTCTCATTTAACAACACTGCATCA
>Ga0209443_1001347_pt1 | contig 15536 bp, 8 predicted proteins | sample LauGreBMM110DCMD_2_FD_187571 | JGI IMG/M metagenome (GOLD analysis project Ga0209443, IMG submission 187571) | Freshwater lake microbial communities from Lake Michigan, USA - Su13.BD.MM110.DCMD (SPAdes) (version 2) | ecosystem: Environmental > Aquatic > Freshwater > Lake | place: Lake Michigan... | reverse complement strand
TGCCGGAGGCCTGGATCAACACGATGAAACCGATGCACGTCCCGTCCGCCTTCGCGATCGCCCTCTGCGGCCTGTGGATCGCCGCCTGTCCCTGGGCGCTCTCCGCCACGGATTTCGCGAAGGATATCGAGCCCATCCTCATCAAGCGCTGTTCCGAATGCCACGGACCGGACAAGCAGAAGGCCGACCTCCGGTTGGACACCCGCGCCGCCGCACTCAAACCCGCCAAGTCGGGCAAGATCGCGCTCGTCCCCGGGAAGGCTTCCACCAGCGAGATCCTCTTGCGCGTGACCTCCGCCGATCCTGACGAGGTCATGCCGCCCAAGGGCGCGCCCCTGTCCGAGGCCGAGGTGGCTTCTTTGCGCAAGTGGATCGACGACGGCGCGACCTGGCCGGAGACCGATCCGGCCAAGCACTGGGCGTTCCAGCCGCCGGTCCATGGCGCGCCGCCGTCCGTGAAGGACGCCCCGTGGATCCGCAACGACGTCGACCGGTTCATCCTCGCCCGCTTGGAGAAAGAAGGCCTGCATCCGAAAGGCGAGGCCGACCGCCACACGTTGGCCCGCCGTCTCAGCCTCGACATCACCGGGCTTCCGCCCAACTGGTCCGCTGTCCAGGCGTTCGTCGGCGACACCTCGCCGGACGCCTATGAGAAGCTGGTCGACCGCCTGCTCGCCTCGCCTCACCGCGGCGAGCACATGGCCCGCGGATGGCTCGACCTCGCGCGCTACGCCGATTCCAATGGTTATCAGGTCGACCTCGCCCGCTCGATCTGGCCCTACCGCGAATGGGTGATCAACGCCTTCAACCGCAACCAGCGCTTCGACCAGTTCACCATCGACCAGCTCGCGGGCGACCTCCTCCCTTCGCCCACGGTCGAGCAGAAGATCGCCACCGGCTTCAACCGCAACACGAAGCTCAACGACGAAGGCGGCGGCGACGCGGAGGAATATCGCGTGAAAGCGGTGAAGGACCGCGTGGCGACCGTGGGCACCGCTTGGCTCGGCCTGACGCTGAGCTGCGCCGAGTGCCACACGCACAAGTACGACCCCATCACGCACGACGACTACTACAAGTTCTACGCGTTCTTCAACAACACCACCGATGGCGGCAACTACAGCCCGGCCCCCAACATCGAGGTGCCCAAGCCTGATCTCAGCCAGACCGAGGGCCATGTCCGCCAGCGTCTCGAGCAGACCCGTCGCGATCTCGCTGCCGCCGAAGCCAAGCGCGCCGCGGAACAAGCGCGTTGGGAGAAACAGGTCGCCAAGAAGGGCGACGTCTGGCGCGTGCTGGATCTCAAGGGCATCACGTCCACCGGTGGCTCCAGCTACACGAACCTCCCGGACGGCTCCGTGCTCGGCACCGGCGTGAACCCGATCTACGACACGGTCACCATCAGCGCCGACACCGATCTCACCGGTATCACCGCCGTCCTGCTCGAGGTGCTGCCCGACCCGGGCCTGCCGAAGAACGGACCCGGCCGCTGGGGCGCGAGCGGCAACTTCATCCTCGACGAGTTCTCTTTCAGCGCCGCGCCCAGGACCGGCCCGATGCCGGCGGACACCAACCTGTTCTTCGTGAAGGCCACGGCCGATTGGGAGCAGCTGTACTACAAGGCGGAGCACGCCATCGATCGGAACCCGAAGACCGGATGGGCGATCGGACCGCAGTTCGGCCAGCGCCATTTCCTCATCGCCGACCTCAAGGATCCCACCGGCTACAAGGGCGGCAGCAAGCTCACCTTCCGGTTCGACCACTACCACGGCAACAGCCACTGCATCGGCCGCTTCCGCATCTCGGTCACCACCGAGAAGGACGCCGCCGCGCGTTGGCCGGTGGCCGACGGGATCCGCCAGATCGCGGAGGCGCCGGTGGTCAAGCGTTCCCCGGACCAAGCCGCGAAACTCGCGGCCCATCACCGGACCGCGGATCCACGGATCCGCGACCTCGAGCGCGAACGCTTCCGCCTGGAGCAGCGGGAGAAGGCGCTCGCCGGGCAGAAGTTCACCAGCCTGATCGTCGCCGAACGGTCCGAGCCCCGGCCCCGGCAGACCTATGTGCATCTGCGCGGCGATTTCCTCACCAAGGGCAACGATGTCTCGGCCGGCGTTCCCGCCGTGTTCCCGCAGCTTCCCGCCGGAGCCAAGCCTGACCGCCTCGCGCTCGCGAAGTGGATGGTCGATCCCGCGAACCCGCTCACCGCTCGCGTGACGATGAACCGGCTCTGGGAGCAGAGCTTCGGCACCGGCATCGTGAAGACCTCCGAGGACTTCGGCCGCCAAGGCGAGGCGCCGTCGCACCAGGACCTGCTGGATTGGCTCGCCACCGAGTTCGTCCGCACCGGATGGGACATCAAGGCGATGCAGAAGCTCATCCTGATGTCGGCCACCTACCGGCAGGACGCCGCGACCGACGCCGGCCGGATGGAGAAAGATTTCTACAACCGCCTGCTCTCGCGCGGCCCGCGGTTCCGCATGGATGCCGAGATGATCCGCGACCACGCGCTCGCCGTCAGCGGCCTGCTCAACCCCAAGCTCGGCGGCCCGAGCGTCTATCCCGTCCAGGTGCCCACGCTCTGGAAGGAGATCGGCTTCCTCCGTCCCGAGATCGGCATGGATGAATGGCCGGTCAGCGAAGGACCCGACCTCTACCGCCGCGCGATCTACACCTTCTGGCGGCGAGTCTGCACCTACCCGACGCTGGCGACCTTCGACGCGCCGAGCCGCGAGGTCTGCGTCGCCCGCCGGCCGCGCACCAACACGCCGCTCCAGGCCCTCGCCGCGCTCAACGAGCCGACGCTGCTCGAAGCGGCGCGCGTCTTCGCCCAGCACGTGCTCACCGAAGGCGGCCCGGACGACTCGGCCCGGATCGATTTCGCCTTCCGCAGCTGCGTCGGCCGCATGCCCACCCGGATGGAGAAGGACCGGCTCGCCGCGCTGCTCGACCAGCAGATGAAGGGCTTCCGCCGCGACGCGAAAGACGCCGCGGCCCTCATCGACGTCGGTTCGGCGGATCGCCCCGCGACCCTCGGATCCCGCAAGCTCGCCGCCTGGATGGTGCTGGCGAACGTGTTGTTCAACTTGGATGAGACGCTGACGAAAGGCTGACCTATGCATCCCCTCGCACTCGACCAGATCAAGGACTCGACCCGCCGCCGCTTCCTCCGCCAGTGCGGCACCGGCATGGGCGCTCTCGCGCTCGGCTCGTTGCTCGACGACAAGCTCTTCGCCGCCGACAGCAGCCTGCCGATGCTGGGCAAGCCGCACTTCGCGCCCAAGGCCAAGAACATCATCTACCTCTTCCAGTCCGGAGGACCGTCGCACCTCGATCTCTTCGATCCGAAGCCCGAGCTCGCCAAGCGCGACGGACAGCAGGTGCCCGAGGAGTTGGTGAAGAACATCCGCCTCGCGCAGATCGGCAAGCAGTCCAAGCTGCTCGCCTCGCCCTACAAGTTCGCCCGCCACGGCAAATCCGGTATGTGGCTCAGCGAGCTGTTGCCGCATCTGTCGACCGTCGTGGACGACGTCTGCTTCGTTCAGGGCTTCCATTCCGAGGCGTTCAACCACGACCCGGCGACCCTCTTCATGAACACCGGCGCGCAGCTCGCCGGCCGCCCGGCGATGGGCTCGTGGTTCAGCTACGGGCTCGGGAGCGTCAACAAGGACCTGCCCGCCTTCGTCGTGCTCATGACCGGCGTCGGCCAACCGCTCACCAACGCCTCGTGGGGCAGCGGATTCCTCCCGACCGTCCATCAGGGCGTCACGCTGCGCTCGGAGGGCGATCCGGTGCTGTTCGTCAGCAACCCGCCCGGCATGGGCGCCCAACGCCGCCGCCAATCGCTCGACGCGCTCAAGGACCTCAACCAAGCCCGCTTCGACGTCCTCCAGGATCCCGAGATCCAGACGCGCATCGCCTCCTACGAGATGGCGTATCGCATGCAGACCAGCGTGCCCGAGGTGATGGACATCTCGAAGGAATCGCCCAAGACCCAGGAATCCTACGGCACGACGCCCGGGCGCGCCTCGTTCGCCAACAACTGCCTGCTCGCCCGTCGTCTGGTCGAGCGCGGCGTCCGCTTCGTGCAGCTCTACCATCGCGGCTGGGACCACCACGGCGGCCCGGACGGCAACCTGGTGTTCGACCTCAAGAAGCGCTGCGCCGAGACCGATCAACCGGCCGTCGCGCTCATCAAGGACCTCAAGGAGCGCGGCTTGCTCGACGAGACGCTCGTGCTCTGGGGCGGCGAGTTCGGCCGGACGCCGATGATGCAAGGCAACCTCAACCCCGACAACATCGGGCGCGACCACCATCCGCACGGATACACCATCTGGATGGCGGGCGGCGGCATCAAGCCGGGCACCGTGTATGGCGGGACCGACGATTTCGGCTTCTACGCGGTGGACAAGAAGGTCCATGTCCACGATCTGCACGCGACCATCCAGCACCTCTTCGGCATCGACCACCTGAAGCTGACTTACCGCTTTCAAGGCCGCGACTTCCGCCTTACCGACGTCCACGGCGAGGTGGTGAAGGGCATCCTCGCTTGAAGGTGTGCCTGAAGTAGCCACCGAGGTGGCTTTCTTCGTGGTGGGGCGGCGCTGCTGCGCCGCTGATGCTTCTACCCCCCCCGCGATCGAGGGTGAGGCGACCCTCGACCGGGAGAGCACGACCTTTGTCCGGGATGCTGCGAACCGCGCTGAGATCGGGGACATGCGGCAGCGTGTCCCTACCGACTTGGTAGGGACGGGCTGCCGCCCGTCCGTGATCTCCGCCCGGCCTGTTTCCACCGACCGCACGCGGATGTGAGGCGGGCTGCGGCAGAACGAGAATCGGACACGCGGCAGCGTGTCCCTACCCACTTTGGTAGGGACGGGCTGCCGTCCGTCCGTGGGATCGCGGGTCGTCCGCGAAGCCGCGCGGCCAGCCGAGCGGGATGGAAACTCACCGTGCCCTCAACGCGCTGCCTCGATTGTGAAGTGTTCCGAACTGACGCGCAGGCCCCTTTCATCCGTGACCGCGAGGAAGGCGACCAGCGGGCGCTGCGGCGGAAGCTTGGCGCTGACGGAACTTCCCTTGATGCGGGCCGGAACGGTCTTCCACTCCCGCTGCTGCCATGCGCCGCTGTCGGTCGTGTAGTTGAGCGTCGCGGCCTTCAGCGGCACGGCCGACTTGACGGCCACCCGAGCGGTGTTGCCGCTGAGTTTCACGCCGCCGATCTTGGGCAACGGTTTCCCACCGCGCAGCACGCTGTCCACGAAGGCGTCCACTTCGCCGAAAGTCCAGATGTGGCCGTGGGGCAGACCGACATTGACCGAGACGTGGCGGTATCGGTCCTGCACGAGCCGGTAGGAGTTCTGGTAGCTGTCCAGCGGGTAGGCGAAATCGGTCGTCCCGTTCAGGAAAAGGGTCGGGCAACGCACGCCCGGGAGGTACTGGCTCGGGTCGAATTTCCTCAGCCAAAGCGCGCGCGCCTCGGGCGTCATCGCGGCGAGCGACCTGTCGGTCCAGACGCTGTTGTCGCCGAGGAAGCCGCAGCCGTAGACCGGCACCGCGACCTTCAGGTCCGGGTCGATGCCCGCCACGATGCAGGTCAGATAGCCGCCCCAGCTGATACCCGTGACGCCGATGCGGTCGGCGTCCACCTCCGGCAGCGATCGCAGCAGCGCGTGGCCCCGCAGGACGGCCGCGACGGCGTGGTAGGTCCACATGTCGCGGACCTCGTCCTCGCCGAAGTCGCGGAACTTGGTCGTGTCGGCTTGGTCCGGCATGCCGTCGGGCAGCGGACCGGCCGGGCCGTTGCCGGAGAGATCCATGGCGAGCGCGATGTAGCCGCGCTGCGCCCAGTGTCCGGCCCATTCGCGAAAGGCCTTTCCGCCGCCGCCATGCACCAAGAGCATGGCCGGCAGCTTCTTCCCGGAAGCGTCCGCCGGCCGGCCGAGATACGCGAAGACCCGGGTGGGTTTTCCGTTCCGCGGCGCGCCTTCGTAGTAGATCTCTTCGGTCTGACCGATGCGGGCCCCGGTCGTCCCGACGGGCGCGCCATGGATCAGAGAAACGCCCCAGGGACCGGTGGCTCGTGGCATCCCGGAGTGGGAGACGCAGCCGGCCAGGAGCAGGACCAGGGAAAGAGCGCAGAGTAGTTTCATATCAGGGAAAGCCGCTAATGTTCGTCCGACAGTTAGCGTCCGTCCATCCCGATCCCAGCCCTCGGACGGTACCGACGCTCCGGGCCGCCTCGGCCCCACGTGGCTTCGATGCGATGATCCGCCCGTTCAGCGACCGCCTTTGCAGTGCGGACAGTTGACGGCGTGGGCGAAGCGGGCGCGGAGATAGTCCGTGTTCGCCGAAGCGGACTTCGGGGCGTTCGACTCCATCGCCGCCTGCATCTCGCGCAACATCTCGGTGAAGGTGCGCGGTTGCCAGCCGTGGCGTTTCTGGGGCGCGAACTCGATGCGTGCGTCGGCTGCCGGATCGGCGCGCTTCAGGAACTCGTCGAGCCGCCGCACGCCGCCGTCCAAGAAGTAGTCGTCCGCATCGCCCACCCACACGTGCAGCTTGCCGCGGAGCTGCGGACCGACCTTGGCCCAATCCCGTTCCAGCAGGAGACGCAGGTCGTACTTCTTCCAGTGCTCCGCCACCGATCGGTCGATCACGCCGGTGCGCGCATCCCAGATGGGTTTGGGTCGTCCGTCCGCGCCGCGCGGACTGTAGGCGGCGTTCCACGAGCCCCATTGGCCCCCGGACATCGTATAGCTGTCGCCGAGGCCGCGGACGTTCTCCCCCTGCGTCTCGTGCCGCATGGAGAACTCGGTGTCGCCCGCCAACGTGCGGGCGCACGGGCGCTCGAATCCCGCGGCGTTGACGAAGGCGTTTGCGTCCGAATAGAGATCCACCAACTGGACCGCCCGGAAATCCGCCGGATCCGGATAGCCGCTCCAGCAGCCGCCGAACTGGTCGGGATAGAAGACCTGCAACGCGAGCGACACCCAGCCGCCGGTCGAACCGCCGGTGGTGAACCGCGCGTGCGGCCGGCCGACGCAGCGGTAGGCGGCCTCCACGTAGGGGATCAATTCCTCCATGAGCGCCTCGCCGTAGGGCCCGTGGTTCGCGGAATCGATCTGGTACGGATCACCGAGCGGTCCCGCGCCGTCGAGCTGGAGCAGCACGGCGCGCGGCATGTCCTCCGCGAGCCAATCGGTCCGCCTTTGCGAGCCTTCACGGAACTCGCCGGCGACGCTGTCGTAGCGCGTGCCGAACCCACCGATGCGCACGACCAGCGGATAGCGCCGAGTGGGCTCCTTGTCCCAATCCCTGGGCAGCACGATCCCGGCGCGCAGATACATCGGGCGGTCCCAGAAGCGGCTGAGCTTCTCCGAGCGCAGCTTCACGAACTTCACGACGTCGGTGTCCGGCGGCAGGGATTCCGCGGGCAACTGCTGGTCCAAGGTGAGCTTTACCGCCCGGGTCTTGGCCGGATCGAGATGCACCCGGACGGGCTTCGAATAGAAGTTGCCCGGCGCATCGGTCAGCAGGAGGTCGCGGTGGGTCGCCAAGACCGCTTGGGCGAAGTAATCGCCGGCCGGCAGGTCGGCGAGAGCGCGCAGCGGGAACAGCGCCGACTTCAGGTCGAGCGTGGCGATCCGGCCGGCCGCGAACCGGTCGACGTCGCGGCCGAGGACCGGGGCGGAATCCATGCCGGTACGGCCGATGGCCAGGCGCGGCTCGGGAGAATTCGTCGATCCCAGCACGACAAAGAGCCGACCGCTGACGGGAGCCGACGAGACCTCCTTGGCCATCCCGATCTCGAAGCGCAACCGGGTCGCCCGAGGGGCGGGCGGCGGATCGATCAACGCCGGGTTGGCGAAGGCGTCGCCGAAGAAGGCGGTCGCCGAGAGGAAGGCCGCGGCCGCGAGCTGCTTCAGCATCCGCGCAGGCTGTCGGCCGGGATCTCTCCGGTCAAATCCCGCGAACAGGAGCGGGAGCGGGCGATGGTTAGGCGAAAAAGATCCGATCTTCGTCCGCTGTCGCCACGAAAAAGCCGCCGGAGGATGACCTCCGGCGGCTGTCGGTCGGGCCGGACGGCCCGACATCGCGAGGATCAGTACGAGGCTTGGGTGCCCTTGATCGAGCGCTTCTGCATCCACGGCATGAGCGAGCGGAGCTTGGCACCGGTCTTCTCGATCGGGTGCTTCTCGCCCGTGGCGAGCAGCGCGTTGTAGCGCTTGTAGCCGCCTTCGTATTCCTTGACCCAGTCCTTGGCGAACTTGCCGGACTGGATGTCCTTCAGCGCCGCCTTCATGCGCTTCTTGACGGAAGCGTCGATGATCTTCGGGCCGACGGACACATCGCCCCACTTGGCGGTCTCCGAGATGGAGAAGCGCATGCCGCTGATGCCCGCCTCGTTCATGAGGTCGACGATCAGCTTCAGCTCGTGGAGGCACTCGAAATAGGCCATCTCCGGGGAGTAGCCGGCCTCGACGAGGACCTCGAAGCCCGCTTGGACCAGCGCGCTCGTGCCGCCGCAGAGGACGGTCTGCTCGCCGAACAGATCGGTCTCGGTCTCTTCCTTGAAGGTGGTCTCGAGCACGCCGGCGCGGGTGCCGCCGACGCCCTTGGCCCAGGCGAGGGCCGTCTTCTTGGCCTTCTTCGAGGGGTTCTGGAACACCGCGATGAGCGCGGGCACTCCTTTGCCCTCGGTGAACTGGCGGCGGACGATGTGGCCCGGGCCCTTGGGGGCGACAAGGATCACGTCGACGTCTTTCGGCGGGACGATGGTCTTGAAATGGATGGAGAAGCCGTGGCTGAACAGGAGCGTCTTGCCCTTGGTGAGGTTGGGCGCGATGTCCTTCTCGTAGGCGGCGGCCTGCTTGGTGTCGGGCAGGGCGACGAAGATGACGTCGGCGCGCTTGACGGCCTCGGCGGTCAGATAGACCTCGAAGCCCTTGTCCTTCGCCACGGCGGCGGACTTGGAGCCTTCGTAGAGGCCGATGATGACGTGGGCGCCGGACTCTTTGAGGTTGAGCGCGTGGGCGTGGCCTTGGGAGCCGAAGCCGAGCACGGCGAGGGTTTTGCCTTTGAAGACGCTCAGGTCGGCGTCCTTATCAGTGTAGACTTTAGCCATATCGAAAAGCTGCGTGGTGTTTGGGGACGTTCGGGAAATCAATCGCGCGGCAGCGCGACCTGGCCGGTGCGGGTGAGGTCGAGGATCCCGAAGCCGGTCACGAGGGCCAGGAACTTCTCGATCTTCGATCCGCTGCCGGTGATCTCGATCGAGAGCGACTTGGGCTGCACGTCGACGATCTTGGCGCGGAACAGCTCGGCCATCTGAGCCACCTCGGCACGGTTGGAGCTGTCGGCGGCGACCTTGACGAGCACCAGCTCGCGGTCGATGAAGGCGCCGGCACCGAAGTCGATGACCTTCACGACGTCGATCAGCTTGTCCAGTTGCTTGCAGATCTGCTCGACGGTGGCCGCATCGCCGCGGGTGACGATGGTCATCCGGCTGAGCGAGGGGTCGTGGGTGGGGCCGACGTTGAGCGTGTCGATGTTGTAGCCGCGCCCGGAGAAGAGGCCGGCCACGCGTGTGAGCACGCCGAACTTGTTCTCGACCAAGACTGAGATGGTGTGTCGCATGTCGCAGATTCCAGTTTTCGATTTCCAGTTTTCAGCCCGCACGACCGGAAGCAGAGGCGGGCCAGTCCAAAAACTGAAACCCGCGTCCCTTGCGGAACCGCGGGCGACTTGGGAGCCGGTACGCTGCGCCGCAAGCCGCCTTAGTCCGCGAGGACTTTGACGGCTGCTACGAGGCTGCGGACCGGAAACATCGGGCGCGAACGCTAGTGGCGGGGATGCGACCGGGTCAACGGGTTTTTCCCGCCCGCTCCCGGACTTTTCTTCCGATCCCGTGACCGGCAAGGCGGGGCAGGGTGCCGCCCGCGTCGTGCTGGCGCGGGTCGCCAGGCCTGCCCCCCGACTCAATGCCTCCGCAGCACCAACCGGTGGTCCACCCGCTTCGTCTGGTGGTGCTCCAGCGGCGGCAGGTCGGTCTCGGTCGGGGATTCGACCTCGCGGAGGACCGATTTCGCCAATTTCTGCAGACCGGTCCAACGCTCCCAGTCCAGCACCGGCGCGTTCGAGATCTGCCGGAGCAGCGAGCGCCATTCGATGATGATGCGGTCGATGTCGCCGTCGCCGAGGAAATCGGTCGTGAAACGGTGCTTGCTGTACGGATCCTTGTGGACCGACCGCACCACGATCTCCGCGCCGTTGCCGTACTTCGGCGGCACGCCGACCTCGAGGTATCCCGGGATCGATTGCGTCCCGTACTTCGCGCGGCACGCCGTCGCCAGACGGCCGCCCCAACGGTCGTCCTTCGCGCAGAAGCGGAAGCCGGCGTCGAGATCAGCGAGGTCGTAGAGCAGGTCGTCGAGCGGGTAACCGGGATCCTCCAAGGCCGCGGCCACGGCCAGGCCGTCGCCGCCCGAGAAGCAGCTGGTGATCCGGCCCCGCCGGGTCGGCACACCCGTGGCATCCACCAGTTCCAGCCGCCGCCAGAGCATCGCCGTGCCCGTGCCGGTGGGAAGCTGCTTGCATCGGTCGACCCATTCGCAACGGCCGCAGTCGTCGGGCACGACATCACGTTCGCGCGGACGCCAGAGCGGGATGCCATGCCGGTCGACGAGTGCCTTCACGAGCTGCTCGCCGAGGCCGAGGTGGGCGTGGATCCGTTCGCGCTGCTCAACGATTTCGACGACCGGCAGGCCGTCTTCGGCCATCTTGCGCCGCAGGACGGGCACGACGAGCTCGCGCCATCCGGGCAACGAGGTCTCGCGGCCGTTCCACTCGGTGAGGCGTCGCACCCATTTTGCCAGGACCACCGAGTTGCCGTCGTCGCCGAAGCGTTCCGCGACCAGGACCTCGCAACCATGGATCGGGCCGTCCGGTGTCCGCTCCAGGACGACCAGCTCGCCGGGACCGAGCTTTTCGAGCGCGGATGTCTCGGTGAGGAGCGGGCGCAACCGTGGCGGCAGGACCGGCGCCGCGGCCGCGTCCGAAGCGCCGCCGATCTCAGGCTTCGGCGACGCCTCTTCGGTCGGGGAGGCGCCGGGGGGCTCGGGGACGGACATCTCCACCGCGGTTTCCCCGCCGAGGCGGGCGGCCTTCGCCTTGGCGCGGACGGCTTTCGGGATCTTGGGCTTGTCCGGCGTATCGGCGATGAAGACCTCCTTCACCGGCCGGTCCTCCCATTGTGGATACGGTTGCCAACCGCCGCGGGAATCGAGCATCTCGCGGGCGCGCCGGCGCACATGCCGGGCCCGCTCGGCATCCGTCATCAGGCCGCAGGGCGCGTTCGGATGCTTCAGCGAGAACTCGACGCCGAGGAAGATGGGCTTGGTGGTGAAGAGCCGTTCCTGGACGCGGACGGCCTCGGCGAAGGGCTCCTTGCCCCGCTCCGCGGCGGCGGCCATCAGGGTGAGCAACGCGGACCAATCGACCATGCCGCTGCGCGCGAGCACGGCGGAATGGCCGTCGCGCAGGCGGACCTCGTTGTTGTTCACCAGCACGAAGCCGTACTTGTCGAGCCCGCGGCGTCCGGCCCGGCCGAACATCTGGAGGATCTCGTCGCAACGGATGGGGATCTCCGCGCCTTCGCGCCGATAGCTCGCGGCGGTGATGGTGACGCTCCGGAGCGAGAAGTTGATCCCGGCCGCCAAGCCCATCGTCGCGACGACGGCGCGGAGCTGTCCGGCCTTGGCCAACGGCTCGATCACGCCCGCCCGCGCGGCGTAGCTGAGGCCGCTGTGGTGGTAGGCGACGCGGGCCCGGAGCAGCCGGGCGACATGGTCGCCGACGCAGCGGCGCTGGGCCTCGCTGAGCTGGAGCGGGTCGACGTTGGGCAGCTCCCTCGCGAGCTCGGCGGCGATGGATTCCGCGTTGGCGCGCCGCGGCGCGAAGAGCAGCACCGGCCCGAGGTCCTCCGCCAGGGCCTTCGCGACGAACCGCGGCCAATAGCTCCGGATGCCCGACGGAAGGTTCCATTGCAGGCGGTCGGCGAGCACCTCGTCGAGCGGGACGGGGCGGTGCTCATGCCGGATGAGGACCGCTTGGCGGCCGAGGTGGTTGAACCAGCGGACGATGTGGTGCGGGTTGGCGACCGATCCACTGAGCAGCAGGAGCTGGGTCTTCGACGGTGCCAGCGCCATCGCCAGCTCGTAGTTGAGCCCGCGGTCCTCGGCGCCGAGCATCTGGTACTCATCGATGACGAGCAGGCTGGGACCGTCGCCGCGGATGAGCCGGTTCTTCTGCGTCTCCAGCGTGGCGACGAGCACCGGCGCGTCGAGGTTCTCCGAGAGGTCGCCGGTCGCGATGCCCACGTTCCAGCCGCGCGCGCGCCATTCGGCGAGCTTGTCGTTGGCGAGGGCGCGGGTGGGGACGGTGTAGATGGCTTGGCCAGGGTTCTTCCCGCCGTTGGACCACAGCTCGAAGATGAGCGTCTTGCCGCTGCCGGTCGGAGCCTGGACGACGACGTCCTTGCCGTCCCGCAACGCTGCCACGGCCTGCTGCTGCCACAGATCAGGGACGGGCACCGCGCGCTGCGGGACAGCGGCGGCCTCGTGGAGCGGGTCGGAGTCGGTTCGCACGTGGCGATGATACCCGGGTCGCGGTCGCGGTCGAACGGGGATTTCCCGGCAAAAATCGGGGCCGAAGATTGGGCTTCCGCGCGGATGGGCAAAGGCGCAGGTTCCGCCCGTCCCCCCGCGCCTTGTCCCGTCCGCGATGAACCTCACCTCCAAGACGTATTGCCGCCGGTCGAGCGCCTTCACGCTCATCGAACTGGCCCTCGTCGTCGCGGTCCTCGCCGCGCTGGCCGGCCTGATGTTGCCGGCTCTGGGTCGCGCCAAGACGAAGGCGGGCTCGATGGCCTGCCTCAACAACATGCACCAGCTCGGGATGGCGCATCTGCTCTACGCGGACGAGAACCACGGCCGGTTCCCGGAACGTCGCGATGACAAGCGCTGGCCCACGCAGCTCCGCCCCGGTTACCGCACGATCGGGACCTTGCGCTGCCCTGAGGACCGGCGCGCCAGCACGGCCGGACAGCGGGTCCTTGCCGAGAACGAACCCGACACCGCGGTCCGCAGCTACATCATCAACGGCTGGAACGACTATTTCCGCGAGACATTGAAGATCACCGGCGTCGCCCAGATGGTCGGTTGGTCGGTGCCGGAAGAAGCGGTCGGATTGCCGACGGTCACCATCATCTTCGGCGAGAAGGCGACCAATTCTTCCAGCTTCTACATGGACTTCTTGGAGAACGGAAAGGACGTCACCGATCTCGTGCGCAACCGGCACATGACGACCAGCGCGGGCAATCTGTCCAAGCGCAACGACGGCGGGTCGAACTACGCGTTCGCCGATGGGCACTCGGAATTCATCCGCTACCGGGGGATGCTCTATCCGCTGAACCTCTGGGCCGTCACCGCCGGGCTCCGCACCAGCCGCGAGCTGTCGAACTGACACGGCCGGGTCCGATCCCGCCGGGGCCACGGCGCACCCACGGCGGCGATACGGAGCCGCCGTGGTCCGGGCCGACGGTTTGGCTTCGTCAGGCAGCCGCGGCCTCGAACTCGGCGAGCGTCGACGCGGCGGTCTCCCACTCGATGGTCTTGGCGACGAGTTGCGCGGCGACGGCTTTCACGTCCGCGTTGACCACCATCGCGCGGCCCGAGGTCGTGTAGGTCTCGGGCTTCTCCAGTTCGGCGGCGAGATCGGCTTGGCGGCTCTCCAACGCGGCGACGGTCAGCTCCAATTGCGCGACGTGCTTGCGCTGGTCGCCGATCCGGCGCCGGACATCGGCCGCGACCTCGCGCTGTTCTTTGTGCGAGCGGACCGGAGCCGGCGGCGCGACCGGAGCCGCGGGCCTCGGCGGTGCGACCTCGGCGGGACGCCCGTTGTTCAGCGAGGCGGTCAGCGCGACGCGGGCGGAATCGGACTTCGTCTTCTCAAGGAAGTACTGGTAGCCGCCGGCGTAGGGCGTGAGGCGGCCGGCGTTGACGTGGAGGACCTTGGTCGCGAGGGCCCGGATGAAATACACGTCGTGGCTGATGAAGATGAGCGTGCCGCTGTACTTCTTCAGCGCGCCGACCAGCGCGTCGATGCTGGACATGTCGAGGTGGGTCGTCGGCTCGTCCATCAACAGGAAATTGGGCGGATCGAGCAGCAGCTTCACGAGCGCCAGACGGCTCTTCTCGCCGCCGCTCAGCACCCGGACCTTCTTGAAGACGTCGTCGCCGCGGAAGAGGAAGCATCCGAGCAGCGCGCGGACGTCCGTCTCCTTCATCAGACGGGGCGTGTCGAAGGCCTCCTCCATCACGGTCCGGTGGTCCTGCAGCATCTCGCCGCGGTACTGGGAGAAGTAGCCGATCTTAACGCGCAGCCCGAGGTCGAGCACGCCGACCTGCGGTTTGAGCACGCCGGCGAGCAGCTTGAGCAACGTGGATTTGCCGGCGCCGTTCGGTCCGACCAGCACGGTGCGCTCGCCCTTCTCGATCTGGTGATCGAGCGCGCGGTAGATCACGTGGGCGCCGTACGCGAAGTCGATGGTGCGCAGCGTCGCCACGCGCTGGCCGCTCGATTCGGGTTGCGGGAACGCGAAGTCGACCGTCGCCGCCGCCGCCTCGGGCGCGTCGATCTTCTCCATGCGGTCGATCTGCTTGAGCTTCGCCTGGGCCTGGGATGCCTTGCTCGCCTTGGCGCGGAACCGGTCGGCGAACTCCTGGAGCCGCGCGATCTCTCGCTGCTGGTTCTTGTAGGCGGCGAGCTGCTGGTCCTGCTGCGCCTGGCGCTGGGCGAGGAAGTCCTCGTAGTCGCCGGTGTAGTCCCAGAGGCGTCCGCCGCGGATCTCGATGATGCCGGTGATGAGCTGGTTGAGGAACTCGCGGTCATGCGAGATGAGCAGGATACCGCCGGGATAGTCCATCAGGTAGCTCTGGAACCACAGGAGCGTCTCGAGGTCGAGATGGTTCGTGGGCTCGTCGAGCATGAGCAGATCGGGCTCCTGCACCAGCAGGCGGGCCAGATGCGCCCGCATCACCCAGCCGCCGGAGAGCTCGCGGGCCGGCCGGTCGAAATCGGAATCACGGAAGGCCAGGCCCTTGAGGATCCGCTTGGCCTTGGGGATGTCCCCGCCGTCGGCATGGTAGGAATGCTCGTCGTCGCCTTCCTGCTGCATGTGGCCGGTGGCCAGCTGGATGACCGTCTCGCTGCCGGCTGGCGCGCTCTCCTGCGGAAGGAAGCCGACCGTGAAGCCGCGTTGGACCTGGATGTGGCCGCCGTCGGACTCCTCCTGCTTGAGGATGATCTTGAAGAGCGTGGTCTTGCCGGCGCCGTTCGGTCCGACCAGGCCGAGGCGGTCGCCGTGGTTCACGGTGAGGTTCAGTTCCTCGAACAGCGTCCGGCCGCCATAGGATTTCGAGATGTTGGAAAGCGTCAGCATCGAAGCCCGCAATCATGGCCGATGGATGGCGCGGCGA
>Ga0209443_1001346_pt1 | contig 15558 bp, 17 predicted proteins | sample LauGreBMM110DCMD_2_FD_187571 | JGI IMG/M metagenome (GOLD analysis project Ga0209443, IMG submission 187571) | Freshwater lake microbial communities from Lake Michigan, USA - Su13.BD.MM110.DCMD (SPAdes) (version 2) | ecosystem: Environmental > Aquatic > Freshwater > Lake | place: Lake Michigan... | reverse complement strand
TCGAAGGTCTCGAGCGCTGCGATTTCATCGCCTAAGCTGCGCGGGCCATCTGCGCCTATGACGAGCGAGTCCGCATATCCCTGCGCCTCGTCAACGCGGCGTTCCAGAATGTCGAAACGAGAAAAAGCCTCACGTACCTTGTCGCCATTGTACATCGTACGCAGCTTGACCTGGTTTTCGGCACTTTCCAACCGCGTCATTAGCGCATTTTGGCGGCTGCGTGCATCAGCAAGCTTCTTCTGTAGCTTGTGAATGTCCTGTTCGGATGCCTTGAGCGCGTCGTTGAGAACATCGACTTCCGCGGTCAATTGTTCCTTCATGTCCGTCGCCTTACGCTTTTCTAGCAACGCGGCCTTTGCAAGGTCCTCACGATCCTTTGACAGCGCCAGATGGGCCTTGTCCGTCCAATCCATCTCAAGCGTGTTCAGCTTGTCGATATGACGACGAAGCTCTTTCTGGTCAGCAATGGTGCGCGCGGCAGAGGCGCGGACCTCAACAAGCGTTTCTTCCATTTCGAGGATGATCATACGGATCATCTTGCCTGGGTCCTGCGACTTGTCGAGGAGATCGGTCACATTGGCGGCGATGATATCGCGGGTTCGTGAAAATATGCCCATTGGGTAACTCCGATAATGTTTATTGGCGACTTCAGTAAAATAGGGGGCGACCGGGTACTTGTTCTGGGGGAGGCTGGGGCACTCCGGTCGCAGGCTTCCGATATCAGGCAAGATAGCTGGTAAAGATCATACTGATCGACAAAGCGACTGCCAGCGAGAGATGGCTTTCTTGTCCGTTTGGGGCGTTGCTGATCTCAATATTTTTGCGCATTTTGTTTTTTCCATCTGTTGCATGCCGGTGTTTTGCCGACTTGTAGAATGCCTTGCAGGGACCGTGCCATTTCGCGTTTTTGTTGCATTTGGTCATTTTTTGAAAAATGTGACGGTAGGCCGCTGGTAATTATTGCCACTCTATGGTGAAATATGCCAATATTTGAGAATGGATCGGGATAACATTCAGTTTATTGGTCAGTCGTCCGCATTTTTGGACGCGGTGGAGCGTGCGAGTCGCGCCGCGCCGCTAAATAGGCCGGTATTGGTGGTCGGCGAGCGCGGGACCGGTAAGGAGTTGATTGCCGAGCGACTTCATCGCCTGAGCACGCGATGGGACGGGCCGTTAGTCACGATTAACTGTGCAGCGTTGCCCGAAACATTGATTGAGGCCGAGCTTTTTGGCCATGAGGCAGGTGCTTTTACCGGCGCAACGCGTGCACGCGAGGGCCGGTTTGAAGAGGCGGACGGCGGCACGTTATTTTTGGATGAACTTGGCACATTAAGCATGGGCGCGCAGGAGAGACTGTTGCGCGCGGTCGAATATGGCGAGGTTACGCGTATCGGGTCGTCGCGGCCTGTGCATGTCGATGTCCGTATCGTCGGCGCGACCAACGAACATCTCCCCAATATGGTCGAAAAGGGCAGATTCAGGGCCGACTTGCTCGACCGGCTATGCTTTGAAGTCATCACTCTGCCGCCGCTGCGTGTGCGTGAGGGCGATATCGAGGTTTTATCCGAATATTATGGGCGCAAGATGGCGGCGGAACTGGGTTGGGACGGTTGGCCGGGATTTGGTGAAATTGCCATCCGCGCGCTGGAAAACCATATCTGGCCGGGCAATGTGCGCGAATTACGTAACGTTGTCGAACGCGCGGTGTATCGCTGGGCTGACCCAGCGCAGCCGGTGGATTACATCCAGTTCGATCCGTTTGATAGCCCATGGCATGGCGGCGTTGCATCTGCTCCGATGCAAGGGCAAGCCGATAAGCAGAACAATATTGCTGAGCCGCGTTTCTCAACCGACCTTAGTCAAGCGGTTGATGTGACTGACTTTCGCGAGGCGACCGAGAAATTTGAAAAAGCCGTTCTAGAGCAAGCACTTGCAAAATGTCGGTATAATCAGCGGCAAACTGCCAAGGCGCTGAACCTCAGCTATGACCAACTGCGTCATACGTTGAAGAAACATGATCTTTTGGGATAAAAAAAGGGGCGGCATTTGCCACCCCTTTTTTGAAATCTGATGTCTATCAATTAGCCGCCGTTGAAGCTGACCATCGTGTAGAGCATCGGGATCGACAGCAATGTGTTCAAACGCGATGTCATCATCGCGGTTGTTGCTGCCTTTGCCTTTGTTGCGTCATCCGCTTCAACGATGCCAAGTGCCTTCTTCTGGTTTGGCCAGATGATGAACCAAACGTTGAAAGCCATGATGACAGCAAGCCACATGCCGACGCCGATCAGCTTGTAAGGATCTTGCAGCGTGAAGGCCTGATGAGCATAGCCGGCCTGAACCGAAATGATGAGGCCAAGCAACACCGTGAGCGCTGCCGCCCAGCGGAAAAAGAACAGCGCTGATGGCGCGATGTGTTTCGAAATGCCCGGCTTCAACTCAGCAGGGATTTTCGGCATCGTGGGGATTTGGACGAAGTTGAAGTAGTACAACAAGCCGATCCAGACGATCCCAAAGAATGTGTGCAGCCAACGCGTGACCGATTGCGCGGTTAAGCTATCACTGTCCAGTCCGAACATGACTGCTAATGACAGCACCAGACCGGCGACCAGCACCAGATGTAGATTTCCAAAAAATTTCGCCATTTTTTCCTCCTGTAGGCATTCAGGTGGTATTGCCCCTGATAGGTTGCTGCCTATCTGGGTGGCAGAGGCTTGTCACATAATTTCTGCATTAGTAGTGCGTGACGGGCGGAACGTGTGCCGCCTCGGTGCGTTTGCTTTGGAACGTCTGATACAGAAAGATAAGCTATGTCCTTCATTCTCCCTGAACTCCCTTACGACAAATCTGCCTTTGGTGATCTTATTTCCGCAGAGACTTTTGATTATCATCATGGAAAACATCACAAAGCCTATGTGGACAAAACTAACACGCTGCTTGCGGACAATGCCGCCTTGTCGGGTGCGTCTTTGATTGCAGTTATTGCGGCTGCAAAAGCGCAAAATAAAAAGGGTCTGTTTAACAACGCGGCACAAATCTGGAATCACAGCTTTTACTGGAAATGCCTCTCACCCGAGCGGCAGGCGCCATCGGGCAAATTAAAAGCCATGATCGACGCAGGTTTCGGCAGCCATGCAGGCATGTTGGCCCAATTCAAAGAGGAAGCTACGGGACATTTTGCCAGCGGCTGGGCATGGCTGATCCTTGATGGCGAAACGCTTAAAATTACGTCACTGCACGATGCCGATACGCCAGTGGTCCACGATATGAAGCCATTGCTGACCATCGATGTGTGGGAGCATGCCTATTATGTGGATTACCGTAACGCTCGCCCGAACTATGTCGATGCATTGCTTAACAACGCTGTAAACTGGGAATTCGTGGCGGAAAATCTGGACGGCGACGGAGCGTCACGCGCCGACCAAGAATGAGAATTACGCCGGTGGTGGAAGCTCGGCATCATCGCCGAGCTTCAGGCCATGGCGCATCAGCATGGGTATATTTGCCAAAGCGAACAAAAAGGTGAGGGCGGACACGCCCCACACTTTGATCGAAAGCCATGTATCGAACGAAAACCATTCGGGCCGCCGAAAGATTTCATTTAGCCCTGCCAGTATGAAGAAAAATATACCCCAGCTTAACGACAGTTTCATCCAGCCTTTTTCATCAAGCCCCTGATAGGCTTGTTCGAGAACATATTTCAGCATCGCTTTGCCGCGCAACCACCCACCGAGCAGCAGAATGGCGAAAAACGCATAGATGATGGTCGGTTTGATTTGGATGAAGCGTTCATCATGGAACCAGATCGTCAGTGCCCCAAAAAATACGCCCAGCGCGGCGGTTAATTTTAGCATCGGCGAAATCTTGCCGAGTTTGAGCTTTGATACGATCACTGCAACGAGGATTGCAGCCATGAAAGCTGCTGTGCCAACAATTGCACCCTGTTTGGGATCAGTATCTGAGCTACCAAACTTTGAAGCAACAAAGAACAAGAAAAGCGGCCCGAAATCTAGAACGAAGTTCAGCGTACCGGATGGTTTTTTTGCTGATGGGGCTCCGCTCATAATGACCCCCCGCTGATTGCGCGCGCAACGTCTTGGGCATTGAACGGCCGCAGATCGTCAATCAACTCACCCACACCGATAGCGTGAATGGGCAGGCCGAATTGCTTTGCAGCGGCTACCAATATCCCGCCGCGCGCGCTGCCGTCCAATTTCGTCATTACAAGTCCAGTCACGTCAGCGACCTCCTTAAAGGTTTCAATCTGTGACAACGCATTTTGACCGGTTGTGGCGTCAAGCACGAGAACAACATTGTGCGGGGCGGCAGGGTTCAAGCGGCCTAGCACGCGGCGAATCTTTGCCAGTTCATCCATCAACTCGCGCTTATTCTGTAACCGGCCTGCGGTATCAACGATCAGCACATCAATTCCTTCTGCAGTCGCCTTTTTGACTGCGTCAAACACAACCCCCGCCGCGTCACCGCCCTCTGGTCCAGTTACAATCGGCACACCGATGCGTTCGGCCCATATCTTCAACTGCCCAATCGCGGCTGCGCGAAATGTGTCACCCGCCGCCAGCATGACACCGTAATCTTGTTCCAAGAACAGATTGGCGAGCTTTGCGATGGTCGTGGTTTTGCCTGAACCATTTACGCCAATGACTAAGATCACTTGCGGGCGCGGGAATGCATCAATTTCAAGCGGAGAGGCCACAGGCGCAAGCACAGCGGCGATTTCATCCTCTACTATCTGCCTTATGCCATCGGCATCTACACCCCTGTCAAAGCGGCCGGCAGCTATTTTTTCGCGGATCTGGGATGCCATTGCGGGGCCAAGGTCAGACGCAATCAATGCATCTTCGATCTCGTCGAGATCGCTAGGGTCAAGCTTTGCCTTTGTTACAAGCCCGGCGATATTCTCGGTCAACTTGCCTGACGTTTTTTTGAGGCCGCCGAACAAACGGTCCGTCCACCCAGCATTCTCGCTCATTCGATAACCTCTGCTTGTAAATTGCCGTCTTGGGTATGCGTAACGCGGGCCGCGACGATACTGCCTTCTGCCATTATCCTATCGAGCTTGAGATAGGCGAAATTTTCCGCATGACCAGCCAAGCCACCACTTTCGACAGCAACATTCTGAACTGTGCCTACAAGGCTATTCATCCAATCAGTTTTCTGGACAGCGACCGTGTCACGAAGTGCTTTGGCGCGGACCTTGATGATTTGCGGTGGTAATTGCGGCATGCGCGCCGCAGGGGTACCTTTTTTGGGCGAATATGGAAAAATATGCCCGTGGACGATACCGCATTGATGGATAAGGTCGACGCTATTTGCGAACATCGCGTCATCTTCGGTCGGGAAACCGGCGATGATGTCGGCGCCAATGGAGATATCCGGCCTTTTTGCCTTAAGCCGCGCGACAAGGTCAATGGCCAGCTCGCGGCTATGGCGTCGTTTCATGCGCTTCAGGATCAGGTTGTCACCAGCCTGCAAGGACAAATGGACATGCGGCATCAGTCGCGCTTCGCCGGTCAGCAGGTCAAACAACCGTGCGTCAATTTCAACACCATCGATTGACGACAGCCGAAGACGCGGAAGGTCGGGCACGAGCTTCAAGATGCGTTCGACAAGCGCACCCAGATTTGGCTGTCCCGGAAGATCATGGCCATAGCTGGTGACGTCGACGCCTGTTAAAACGACCTCCTGAAAACCCGTATCCATAAGCTTTTGGATATGGTCGATAACGCTGCCCGCGGGGACCGAACGGCTATTGCCACGGCCATAAGGGATGATGCAGAAAGTGCAGCGATGGTCGCAGCCGTTTTGCACCTCCACGAACGCGCGTGTCTTTCCTGAATATGCCGTCACAAGATGCGGCGCGGTTTGCGCGATGGTCATAATGTCGGACACGACGACGGGTCGATCGGGGCGATCAATTATCTCGCGCAGTAATGCAGCATTCTGTTTTTCATGATTACCGAACACGCCAGCAACTTCCGGCATGTTTCTAAACGTTTCAGGCTCGACCTGCGCCGCGCAGCCAGTCACCCACACCCGCGCATCAGGGCGGCGCTTATGTGCTCGGCGAATGGCTTGCCGCGTTTGGCGGACAGACTCATTGGTCACGGCACAGCTATTGATAATGACAATGTCGTCATGGCCAGCAAGCTGCTCAGCCAAGGCGTTGCTCTCGGCAAGATTAAGGCGACAGCCCATGCTGATGACTTCAGGTTTTTGCAGTGGGGCGTTCATCCAAAATCGTCCCAGTTCGCTTGTCCTGTGAAGACATAGGTCGCGCTGCCAGTCATGACGACCGGTTCTCCTGGTGCCCATTCTATGGTTAATGTTCCGCCCGATTGGTGGACGATCACCGGCGATTGGACTTTACCTTGCCGGACGGCAGCAACTGCGGTGGCGCATGCCCCGGTACCGCACGCTCCAGTCAAGCCAGCAGCGCGCTCCCATACGTTTAGACGGATTTCATTGCCGTCGATAGAGGCGACGTTGACGTTCGCCCGCTCGGGAAAAACGGAGTCGTGCTCGATGATGGGGCCAAGTCTTGCCAAATCAACTGCGTTGACATCATCTACAAAGAAAATAGCATGCGGGTTGCCTATGTTGACCGCCATGGGGTTTTCGAGTTCTTCCCATGCTAAGGGCATCGAAGCACTGTCCATGGCAAAGGCAAGTGGAATGGCTTGCCAGTCAAACCTTGCTTCGCCCATCGCGACCGTGACGTTATTGTCGGACAACTGACCAGAAATCAGGCCGCCTTTGGTTTCGATCTCAAGGTCTTTTTTCAACAGTGCAATCACGCAGCGCGAGGCGTTGCCGCACGCTTCTACTTCGCCGCCATCCGGATTAAAAATGCGCATCGCGACGTCTGCGACATCCGATGGGATTAACAGGATTAATTGGTCGCAGCCAATGCCGCGCTTCCGGTCGGCAATCGCCCGCGCGCGGGCAGGCGACATTTCCATCGGGCATGCGCGGGCATCAATAATGACAAAGTCATTACCCAGTCCATGCATTTTGTGGAATTCGCCCATCGCCATGTTGGGCGATTTAGGAGGTGCAAGGCGCAGTGTCCACCGTTCATGCTATGCTCTACAGGTCTTTGGCCTCGCGGAATAATTTGCTTTCTTGTGCGCCAGTGGCTATTCGAAACTCCAAGGCGAGCTACTCGCCATTCATATTTGATGGAAATCCGTAGTTTCCAAGCTGGTTGGCGAAGATTCGCTCACCGGCTTTTTGTTCGTTTATGTCTCAATTGAGGCGCATTGGTAAGGAATGTTGATGTTTGACAAGCTAAGCGACCGCTTGGGAGGTGTGTTTGACCGCCTGCGCGGTCGCGGTGCGTTGAACGAAGCCGATGTGCGTGAAGCGATGCGCGAAGTGCGTGTTGCCCTGCTTGAGGCGGACGTTGCGCTGCCTGTCGTGCGTGAGTTTGTCGACAAGGTAACCGAGCAAGCCGTTGGCTCGCAGGTGCTGAAATCGGTCACGCCTGGGCAGCAAGTCGTCAAGATCGTCAACGACGCGCTTGTCGAGATGCTTGGCGCTGAACAAAGCGATCTGAATCTGGCAGTTGCGCCACCTGCGATTATCATGATGATTGGTCTGCAGGGTTCGGGTAAAACCACGACTACTGCAAAAATCGCCAAGATGCTGAAGGCTAAGCAGGGCAAAAAAGTCCTCATGGCTTCGCTTGACGTCAATCGTCCCGCTGCGCAGGAGCAACTGGCCACGCTTGGTTCGCAGACAGAGGTGGCGACTCTGCCAATCGTTCAAGGGCAAATGCCTGTCGATATCGCCAAGCGCGCGATGCAGGCGGCAAAACTGCAGGGTTTTGACGTCCTCATCCTCGATACCGCTGGTCGCTTGCATGTTGATCAACAGTTAATGGACGAAATGCAGGCGGTGGCAAAGGTTTCGACACCGCAGGAAATTCTGCTGGTGGTCGACTCGCTCACCGGTCAAGACGCCGTTAATGTCGCCAAAAGCTTCGGCGAGCGCGTTGATCTGACGGGTATCGTGCTGACCCGCATGGACGGTGACGCACGCGGCGGTGCTGCCCTGTCGATGCGCGCCATTACCGGCAAGCCAATCAAATTTGCAGGTGTCGGCGAAAAGCTTGACGCGATTGAGGCTTTCAACCCAAGCCGGGTTGCTGGCCGTATTCTTGGCATGGGTGACGTTATTGGCTTGGTCGAACGCGCGTCCGAAATGGTTGAAAAGGAAGATGCGGATAAGCTTGCGGCCAAAATGGCCAAGGGTCAGTTCGACATGGACGATCTGCGTACACAATTCCGCCAGATGACCAAAATGGGTGGTCTGGGCGCGCTTGCTGGCATGATGCCCGGCATGAAAAAGGCCAAGCAGGCGATGGACGCCAGCGGCATGAATGACAAGTTGCTCGTGCACATGGATGCCATCATTGGCTCGATGACTCCAAAAGAGCGTGCCAAGCCAGAATTGCTGAATGCCAAACGAAAAATTCGTATCGCCAAGGGTTCCGGCATGACGGTGCAAGACGTTAACAAGCTGATCAAAATGCATCAGGAAATGGCTGGTGCCATGAAACGCATCCGGAAGATGGGTGGTCTCAAGGGCCTCGCCGCCATGTTCGGCGGAAAAGGCGGCTTAGGTGGTGGCGGAGATTTGGGTGGTGCTATGGAGGGGATGCATGGCCTTCCGCCCGGCGCAATGCCGCCTGGCATAAGCGGGTTACCAGGAATGGGCGGTGGCGGCATGCCACCCGACCTCGCAAGACTTCTTAATAAAAAGAAATAAGTTATTGTTTAGTTTTTAGTATTTTAAGAAAGGTGAGTTAGTTTTATGGCATTATCAATGCGTTTGTCGCGGGGTGGTTCGAAAAAGCGCCCTTATTATAAAATCGTCGTAGCCGACGCCCGTGCGCCGCGCGATGGTAAGTTCATCGAGCGTATTGGCAGCTATAACCCACAGCTTCCAAAGGACAGCGCAGAGCGTATGATCATCGACGCCGAGCGTGCAAAGCATTGGCTCGCGGCTGGTGCGCAGCCATCGGACCGCGTTGCCCGCTTCCTTGACATCGCTGGCGTCAAAGAGCGCAAGGTCAAGAGCAACCCGAACAAGGGTGAACCAGGCCAGAAAGCCAAGGATCGCGCTGAAGACAAGGCAACGAAGATTGCTGAAGCTGAAGAAGCAGCAGCAGCTGCTGCTGCTGCACCAGCACCTGAGCCAGAGCCTGAAGTTGTAGCTGAAGAAGCGCCTGCCGCTGAAGAAGCTGCGCCTGCTGAAGTTGTAGCTGAAGAAGCGCCTGCCGCTGAAGAAGCTGCGCCTGCTGAAACCGCTGCCGAAGAAGCGCCTGCCGCTGAAGAAGCTGCGCCTGCTGAAACCGCTGCCGAAGAAGCGCCTGCCGCCGAAGAAGTTGCACCTGTTGAAGCTGCTGCCGAAGAAGCACCTGCCGCCGAAGAAGCGCCTGCTGCAGAAGAAGCAACCGAAGAAAAGGCCGAGGGCTAAGCCTTGGCTGACAACACCGTCACGCTTGCCGCCGTTTCTGGCGCACACGGCGTGACAGGTGAAGTCCGTTTGAAGCTGTTTGCGGATAATCTCGACAGCTTGAAACATTACAAAAGTTTTAATGAGGGGGCGTTGACGGTAAAGTCGCTGCGCCCAACCAAAGACGGCGCAATCGCGCGCTTTGCTGAAATTAATGACCGAAATGCCGCAGAAAAACTGCGTAGTACGTTGCTGACTGTCCCGCGTGAGGCTTTGCCTAAACTGGACGACGGCGAATATTATTATAGCGACCTGCTTGGCTTGCGATGCGTGTCTACCGATGGTAATGACCTTGGTATCTGCGTTGCCGTGGAAAATTTCGGTGCTAGCGACGTTCTGGAAATCCAGTTGCCATCTGTTGAAGGCAAGCCGGGTAAAAAGTTCATGGTCCCGATGACCGCCGACGCTGTCCCCGAATGGACCGCCGGCGCGGGCGGCAATATCGTCATTGATGCCGCTTTCGTGATATGACCTTTCACGCCCAAATCCTTACGCTCTACCCTGAGATGTTTCCCGGCCCACTGGGAATATCCTTGGCTGGTCGTGCGTTGGAGGAAGGCAAATGGTCTTACGCACCTCTCCAGATCCGCGATTTTGCGACGGATAAGCACCGCACGGTAGACGATACACCAGCAGGTGGCGGGGCAGGGATGGTATTACGGGCGGATATCCTTGCCGCAGCGGTCGACTATGCGTCTGCGGCGCAACCTGAACTTCCGATTCTCGCCATGACGCCGCGCGGTACGCCGATCACGCAAAGCCGCATCCGTGCACTTGCCGCAGGCCCTGGCATAACCGTCCTTTGCGGCCGATTTGAAGGCTTTGATGAGCGCTTGTTCGATGCCCGTCCCGAAATCGAACAAGTGTCGATGGGCGACATCATTCTGTCGGGCGGCGAAATAGCGGCGCTGACGCTGTTAGACGCTTGCATTCGGCTGCTTCCCGGCGTAATGGGCTCTTCCTCCAGCGGTGACGAAGAGTCCTTTGAACAAGGATTACTTGAATATCCGCACTACACCCGACCCAATGATTGGGAAGGGCGTATGATCCCTGAAGTGTTGCGATCGGGGGATCATGCGAAAATAGCTGCTTGGCGGAAACATCAGGCAGAGGAATTTACTCGGTTACGCAGACCGGACCTTTGGGGGCGTTACAAAGATGCCCGGGTCCAGCCTGCCTCTGACGTGCGACAAAAGAATAAGGATTAAATGGGGCATGAACCTCATCCAAACACTCGAAGCCGAAGCTATTGCAGCTTTGTCAGAAAACAAAAAAATTCCTGCTTTCCGTGCAGGTGACACCGTAAAGGTGGGCGTGAAGGTCATCGAAGGTGAACGCACGCGTATTCAGAATTACGAAGGCGTGTGCATCGCGCGTTCGAACAAGGGCATGGGCTCCAACTTCACCGTACGCAAAATGTCGTTCGGTGAAGGCGTCGAGCGCGTATTCCCGCTGTACAGCCCGAACATCGACAGCATTGAAGTCGTCCGTAAGGGCGTCGTGCGTCGTGCGAAGCTGTATTATTTGCGTGGTTTGACCGGTAAGAAGGCACGTATTGCCGAGCGCCGCGACCCACGCCCGATTAAAACCACCGAGGTTGCCGAATAAGGCAGGAGCTAGGTTCACGTTTCTAACAGAACATGAAAGGCCGGGCTCCTATAAAGAGCCCGGCTTTTTTTATTGTCCCGTCCGCTTACACGTCAAGGAATTACACATGGGTTATCGTATCGTGGTCGCAGGTGCGACCGGCAATGTGGGCCGCGAAGTGGTGAACATATTGGCCGAACGCGCATTCCCCGCCGACGAAGTCGCTGTGCTGGCATCATCCCGCAGCCAAGGTATCGAAATCGAATATGGCGATACCGATAAGATGCTCAAGATCCAGAATATGGAGAATTTCGATTGGTCGGGCTGGGACATGGCGATTTTTGCTATCGGTTCGGACGCTACCAAGAAATATGCGCCGATTGCTGCTGCTGCTGGGTGCGTCGTGATTGATAACAGCTCGCTTTTCCGGATGGATCCGGATGTTCCATTGATTGTGCCTGAGGTAAACCCCGACGCGATCGACATTTACAAGCGCAAGAACATCATTGCGAACCCGAACTGTTCAACGGCACAACTGGTTGTCGCGCTGAAACCATTACATGATTATGCCAATATCACGCGTGTTGTCGTATCGACTTATCAGTCGGTTTCAGGCGCGGGCAAAGAGGGCATGGATGAGCTGTTCGAACAGAGCCGCAACATTTTTGTCGGCGACAGCGCGGATGCCAAAAAATTCACCAAGCAAATCGCGTTTAACGTCATTCCGCATATCGATAGCTTCCTTGACGACGGTTACACCAAGGAAGAGTGGAAGATGATGGTTGAGGTCAAGAAGATACTCGACCCGAAAATCAAGCTTACCGCGACCTGCGTGCGAGTGCCGGTATTCGTTGGCCACAGCGAGGCTGTGAATATCGAATATGAACGCGAAATGTCTGCAGAGACCGCGCAAAATATCCTTCGGGAAGCGCCTGGCATCATGCTCATCGATAAGCGCGAAGATGGCGGCTATACGACACCCGTGGAAGCTGCGGGCGATGATGCGACGTATGTCAGCCGCGTTCGTGAAGATCCCACTGTCGACAATGGCCTTGCCTTCTGGTGCGTGTCGGATAATTTACGCAAAGGCGCCGCGCTGAATGCGGTGCAGATTGCTGAACTGCTGGGGCGGCGGCATTTGAAAAAGGGATAAGTTATGGGGCTGCAAGCCGATATATTCTGGTCGTTTCGCAGTCCTTATAGCTATCTAGCCACGCGGCGATATAGCGCGCTGGCGCAAGAATATGACCTTACGATAAATCTGCGACCGGTCTATCCGTTGGCGATCCGCGAACCTGATTTTTTTGAACGCAGCCACCCGAACTGGTTGCGCTATACCTTTACCGACATGTTCCGTGTGGCGCAGTTTCATGGTATTCCATTTGGTCCACCACGACCTGATCCTATCCTGCAAGACGTGATGACGCGCAAAATTTCAGATGAACAGCCCTATATCTTTCGCCTTACGCGCTTGGGTCAAGCGGCGGCGCGGCGCGGCAAAAGCCTGGTCTTTTGTGACGAAGTTTCACGGCTCATTTGGGGCGGGGCGGAGAATTGGCATGAGGACGACCATCTCGCCGGTGCAGCTTCGCGCGCAGGATTGGATTTGGCAGAGCTGGATGCCGAAGCTATCAATGATCCAGAAGCTCTAGATTGTGAAATCGCTGCCAACCAAGCGGCCCTCGAGGCCGCGGGGCATTGGGGCGTGCCAACTCTCGTTTTCGACGCGGAACCATTTTTCGGGCAGGACCGTATCGATATGGCTGTATGGCGCATGAAGCAAAAAGGGTTGGCTGCGCGTTAGTTAGAGGTGTGGGTCGTCGAATATCGAGCGAGATTAATGATTATATCCAACAGTTTTCAAGCCGCCGACGGTGTCGAGATCGCATGGCGCGAGATGGGGCAGGGGCGGCCTTTGTTGCTGATCCATGGTTTCATGTCCGAAGCGGGTACCAACTGGATCAAATACGGCCATGCTACTGCATTGGCCAATGCGGGGTACCGCGTTATCATGCCAGACCTGCGTGCACATGGTTTAAGCGCCAAACCCCATGATCCGGCGCATTATCCACTCGATATCTTGGCAGATGACCAGTTTGCGTTGCTGGCGAATTTGGGCGTCACGGATTATGATCTCGGCGGTTATTCGCTTGGCGGACTGACGGTATCGCGGATGCTAACGCGCGGTGCCGCGCCGGGCAGGGCGGTTATTTCGGGCATGGGTCTGGATGGGTTAACGAACACAGCCCATCGCGGCGTTCATTTTCGCCACGTCTTCGATAATCTGGGGCATCATGAAAAAGGTTCGGCCGCTTGGATGGCGGAGGCGTTTTTGAAAACTACGGGTGGTGACCCAGAAGCATTGCGGCATATTTTGGAAACATTCACTGACACAAGCGCAGCGCAGATTGCCCAATGGACATTGCCCGTCGCCTTGGTGTGCGGAGAGCAGGATAATGATAATGGCTCGGTTGCCGACCTCGCAGCGCTTCTGCGCCGTGGAAAGTTGGTCCTAGTTCCGGGCAATCATATGAGCGCAGTCATAAAGCCTGAGCTTGGGCAGGCTTTTGTCGAGGCCTTGACGGGTGAGCTCTGGTGACGTTGCCGCTGTTTGACATTCAGCCTGTCTTGCCGGGCAAGCGGGTTTTACTGCGGCCTTTGGTGGTAGCCGACTATGATGGGCTGTTTGCCGTGGCGTCCGACCGTGAAATATGGGCGATGCATCCGATTCGTGATCGGTATAAAAGAGAGGTGTTCGACGATTTTTTCGGCGACGCCATCGCATCGCAGGGCGCGTTTGCAGTATTAGACACAGCAACAGGCGAAATTATCGGCTGCACGCGCTTTGCCAACTATGATGCCGTCGCGGATCAAATTGAAATTGGCTGGACCTTCTTCGCGACGGCATATTGGCGCACCGGTGTTAACCGCGATGTGAAAGCGCTGATGCTCGATTATGTTTTCCAGTTTGTTCAGACCGTGGTCTTTCAGGTCGGCGCGAATAATTTCCGGTCCCGTACCGCCGTCGAACGTTTGGGCGGGAAGTTGGTGCTGGAACATAAGCGTGATCATGGTGGGCAGCTGCATGACTACACAACCTATCATCTGACGCGCGAGGATGCCCTGTCAGGTGCATTGTCTGCGTCTTTGGGGTGAAGGTCATGCGTGGAGAATCTGCTCTAGAAAGGCGTTTCTGGACGTTCTGGTTGTTCGGCATTTTGTTGTTAGCCACTCAAATCGTTATGAACGTTTGGCTGGTTACCGACGCTTCGTCCTTGGGTATGAGCGACCATCAGGCAGCGGGCAGTGCTGCGCGTGTGGATATCATCCATGCCGGCTGGGCTGCGGCCGGTGTGATGGATCTGGCAATCTATAGTATGGAGTTGGACCTCATTTTTATCGGCGTTTATGCGTGGGGTGCGTTTGCCGGCGGACGGATGTTCGCAGCGTCATCGCGCGCAATGCTCGCGCGGCTTGGCAAAGTCGTCATGATTGCCGCCATTGTTTTTGCAATCTCTGATTTTGCCGAAACCATAAGCCAGCTGGTTCAAGCTGCAGGCACCGGTGGGGTTGATCTGCTGGCAAACATTGCAGCAAAGATGCGGCCTATAAAAATGATATTATTTTTGGTGACGTTTTTTGGTTTGCTGGTCGCGCTCGGCATTAGACGAATGGCGCGTCACGTCGCTTGACGGGGCATGCCGAAAGTTTCACCAACGAACCATATTGTTTGTCAGGAACCAAATATGAAAATTCTTGTATCTATTGCTGCTTTGGCATGCGCTTCGCTATCTGCACCAACTGCCGCCATCGCTCAGGACGCTGCCAATGCGGCCGCAGCGCCGACGGTTTCTGACGCCGATGCGTTTGTTGCTCGCGCCGAAAAGGACTTATTTGATTTCTCTGTCGAAGGTGGCCGCGTCGCTTGGATTAACGCTACCTATTTGACGGATGACACCGATGCCATCGCCGCACGCTACGGTGAAATCGGCACGGAAAAAGCCGTTGGCTATGCGCTTGAGGCTGCCAGATATCAGGCGCTGCCAGGGCTCTCCTATGACACAAAGCGCAAGCTGGACATTCTGCGTGGTGGCATTGTTTTGCCAGCACCAATAACGCCCGGGGCAGCAGCGGAACTTGCGACCATCTCGACCAAATTGCAGTCTTCTTATGGCAAGGGACGCGGCACGTTGCGTGGCAAGGAAATCAACGGTTCGGATATCGAGGCGGAGATGGGATCTAACCGCAATCCCGATGAACTGAAAGAAATGTGGGTCAGCTGGCACGACAATGTCGGTGCGCCCATGGGGCCAGATTATGCCCGGATGGTAGAAATCGCCAATAAGGGCGCGACCGAACTTGGCTATGCCGATGTCGGCGCGATGTGGCGGTCGGGATATGACATGCCCGCAGATGACTTTGCCAATTTGA
>Ga0209443_1001345_pt1 | contig 15566 bp, 15 predicted proteins | sample LauGreBMM110DCMD_2_FD_187571 | JGI IMG/M metagenome (GOLD analysis project Ga0209443, IMG submission 187571) | Freshwater lake microbial communities from Lake Michigan, USA - Su13.BD.MM110.DCMD (SPAdes) (version 2) | ecosystem: Environmental > Aquatic > Freshwater > Lake | place: Lake Michigan... | reverse complement strand
AACAAGGCGAACAAGGAAAACAAGGTGAAAAAGGTGAAAAAGGTGAAAAAGGTGAAAAAGGAAAACAAGGTGAAGAAGGCAAACAAGGTATTCAAGGAAAACAAGGTGAAAAAGGAAAACAAGGTGAAAAAGGTGAAAAAGGTGAAAAAGGAAGACAAGGTGATCAAGGTGAAAAAGGAAAACAAGGTGAAAAAGGAAGACAAGGTGAACAAGGTGAAAAGGGTGAACAAGGGGAACAAGGTGAAAATGGTGAACAAGGGGAACAAGGTGAACAAGGTGAAAAGGGTGAAAAAGGTGAACAAGGTGAACAAGGGGAAAAGGGTAAACAAGGTATTCAAGGTGAAAAGGGTAAACAAGGTGAAAAGGGTATTAAAGGTGAACCAGGTATTCAAGGTCAACCAGGTATTCAAGGTCAACAAGGTATTCAAGGTGATCCAGGTATAGGAGCGCCAAAAGTTATGCTTTGGAATGGTTCAGTTATTTTATCGTCACCAATTCATCAACATGTTTGCACAATTCCTTATGATGGACTTGCATATTCTCTTTCAAGCGTAAATTTGGTTGTTCAAGGTTCTGGTCCTTTATATTTATATATTATTGACGCTATTAGTACAAAAGTTGTTTTTGAAAATAAAGAAACTCTTATTGGGAAGGAAAATCAAGTTCATATGATTTCTATAAGCTCTTTTCAAAATTTAAAAAATGAACATTCAGTTTTAACACTTCATATGCATACTGAACAAAACATTGTAAAAGTTGTATCCGTGTCTTTTAGTATGTAAATACTATTTTTGCATATATTAGTTTTAAAAACTAATATATCTTTTGATATTAAATTAATTAATAAAAGCATTATTTAATGCAATTAGAAGAGGTGTAAAACGTGGCGAGTCTAGAACATTTCTTAAGATTAAATAAGGTGAAAAATTGTTACCATTTAAAAACGATGACATAATACTTGGTGAAAAACCAGATACAAGTGCTGTGCCATTATCAGCAACAGAAACAGGAAAGTCATTACTTGAACCACAAACATTCCAAAAAACAATATCAGGGCGTTTATATCCACAGGCAATATATTTTCTATCAATTTCTTGAAAATTTGTACAATTTGAATTACAATCTGCAACATCAAACTGCATATCTGATATAATAAAAACACGTTCAGGCATATCATTTTGGGACAAACCATGTATAGTAGCTTTTTGCAAAATTAAGTCAAATGTTGCTTGTAAATTTGTTGAACCACCCCAATTTGCTTGTTTGAGTTTGTGATAACGAATCAAAAGGCTTTCGTCGCTGACTAAATGAAATGTTGGTTTTTCACTAAAAGTAATGATATGATTATGAAATTGACCTTCTACGGTGTTAGCTCCCAAAAGAGATAATCCAATAGCTACGTCCATTGGACAAAATGATTTATTTTTTTGACAACTTTTATTATTCCAACTTGACATACTACTACTTACATCGCATACAAATAGGCAATCTTTCAAACTTCCCAACTTTTTTGCTTCTTCTTCTAGAACTTTCCATTGAGCTTCAGACACTTGATCATTATAATTTTTAATTCTAAGTTCATGTATTAATTCATGTGGAAATAATTGTTTTGCTTTTACCGTCACTTCGCCATTTTTAAGCTTATTTTTCCAAATAGAAAACTGTTCTGGAGAATGTCTTTCAAAAGCTTTTTTTAAACGCTTCATAGCGCAAGAAGGAACTTTACTGTAATCAATATTATCCCAATTTTTTTCGCACATATATCTTTCGACAACATTTATGTATTGTCTTAAGGGAGAAATATATTGTTTTCTGTAAATTTTTGGAGTAATACCCATAACTTTAGTAAGAGTATCAACTACTCCATACTTGCGATCGTATGAGTCGTTTTCAGTTGGAGCCCATTTGGCACAAATAGAAGTAGGATTTCCGGCGCTCATTTCAAATTTGTCATTTGTTAGTTGATGACCAAAAATTCTTACAATAGATAATTGAAGTTCTTGTAATTGAGATAAAGATGCGTTAGAGTTATATTTTACAATCATATCATTTGTCAAATTCAATACTCCTGGCCATAACTCTATTAGATCATCCCAACGACCATATTCAGAAATAAGCGGAGCTACATTGATAAATTCTTTTGGATAATTAATAAAAAGCCATATAAGAGACAAACGTCCTAGTTCACGTTCGCCTTTACCACCTCTGCAGTCACGAATGTGAAAAACTAACAAAAAAGTATCAATTATATTTTCTTGTGCAGATTTAATCAAATATTCATATAGTCTTGAAGTTTCCAACCCACGAACAGCTTTAAAGAATAAACTTACACGTCCATTAGTTTCGCCCGTAATATCTGGAGATTCTAAAGAAACAGCTCCATTCCATGTTTTTGCAGAGTCTGACATTGCTCTTGAGAAATTAGATGCCATTTATTATAAATAAAATAGTCTTTCTTTAAATTTGAATTTAACAAGAAAGTTTACTATTATTTAAAATTGATTTTAAAAATAAATAACGAAACAAATAATAAATGGATTTGCCACATGTAGAATGGAAAGATGCTCCAAATTCAGTCACAATTAAAAAACCTAATGGTGAAATTATTGATATGGAAGTTGGAAATTTTATTAGTATTCGCGATTCACTATCTGGTAAAGAAGTATTTTTTAAAATAGATGCATTTTATGGCAGTGAGAATGATATTGGACCAATTTCATTTGATTATCGCGAAGTTGATACTAAAAACAAGTGTTTTTTTGAAACACCATTTTGTTTCAAGATGGGATCAAAAACATTTATTATATGTTATCCATCTGGTATTTCAAAATATGGATATCATTTAAATAATGATGAATGGTCATCTATTGTTATATGCAAAAAAGATGATATTGAGAATCTTTACAATTGTTATTAAATTGATTTATTCAAATCAATTTGTTATTAAAAAATCTTTACATTAATTTATTTAGCACAGGTAGTGGTACCCAAATCATGCGATTGCGTTACATTGTAACCACGCAAACGGAGTGCTTCGTAAATGTCTTCAGGCATTAAAGTTTTTGTATTATGCTCAGAATTAACCACAAGAGCGGCTACAATAATGTCTGAAAGATATTTTTCGGCAGTCTTACGAATATTATTATAACAATCATCAGAAAGGCTTTTTACTCCTGCCCGACGAGCAAGACGTGTGATAGAAGGTTTTGTAATATGATTCATTTTGTATTTGAACATTTAAGCTTTAAGTCTCTTAAAACATTCACTTCAAATCAAATCGTGACTTAAAAGGGAAATAAATAACATTAAATAAAATGGATACAACGCAAAAAGCTGTAGCAAAAAAGAAGAAAACTAGATTCTTTGAGACTTATATTTCAAGGGTTCTAAAACAAGTGTCTGAAACAAATGGAATAACTTCAAATTCTAAGCAACAATTGAATAGCGCACTTTGTTTAATTTCTCGTTTGATAGCTACAACTGTTATTACTTTAACTGAAATGGCAAAAAAGAAGACTATGTCCGAAAAAGAAGTAAAGAATGCTCTAATTTTGGTTTTACCAGGCCAATTAGCTATTAATGCGATCACCCAAGCAGAAAAGGCTGTTCTCAGTTTCGGAAAAGATGATAATATTAAAGGAACAAGCAGACAAGAAAAAGCTGGCATTTTGTTTGCACCTGCTATTACCGAAAAATTTCTTCGCAATTTTGGATATTCTAAAGTTATGGTTACAAGTTTAGCACCTGTATATTTGGCTGGAGCTCTTGAGTATTTGACATCTGAAATTTTAGAAAATGCTTCTACGTCTGCAAAGGATAATAAAAGAATTAGAATTAATATTCGTGATTTAGAGTTGGCTGTTCGTAATGATGAGGAGTTGAACATATTTTTTACAAAAAATCATATATCTTTTCTTGGAGGAGGTGTTACTCCTTTTATTCATCCATCTTTACTTATCAAGAAAAATCGAGCAAAAAAGCGTGTTAAAAAAGTTATTCCTACTGAAGTTGAGGTTGAAGGAGAAGGTGACAAAAAGAAACATCGCTTTCGACCTGGAACAGTATCACTTCGAGAAATTCGTCGATATCAAAAAATGAGTAATTGTCTTACTTTTGCCAAATTTCCGTTTGAAAAATTGGTTAGAAATGTTGTTAGTACACACAATACTACTCCAATGAAAATCAGCAAAGATGTTTTTATTGTGTTGCAGTATTTTATTGAACAACAAATTACATCTCTTCTTCGCAATGCTAATTTTGCAGCTATTCACGCTGGCCGTGTAAAGTTGATGCCAATTGATATTGATTTTGTAAACGCTATTTCAAGTGGAGAACTAAATCCTTATCAGCAAAAGTCTCTAGATACTAATGATACTACACTAGAAGTTGTAGAACAAGAAAATACTGTTGATGACGAAATTGAAGAAGAAATTGTTGAAGAAGAAATTGTTGAAGAAGAAGACTTGTAGATAAAATATATTAACTTAAAAACACATTTATTAACTAAAAATGACAACTAAAGAGGATACACCTCAACCTAGTCATATTATGACCGGTGATTATGCTGCTCTAATGGAAACAAATGGAACTGAGTATGAAAGTTGGTATTATTTTATTAGACGTGAAGGAAATGAAGAAGCTCTTAAGCATCTACAAGACCAACTTGAAAAAATAAATTGGTATATTCTTGATGATCTTAGTACTTTTGATCTCGATCTTGATCACTATGTGAGCGCTGCAACCGCTAAAGAAATGACCAAACTTGAGCTTAATTCATACGCTTTTCATCGAAAATTTGATGGAAAATTGCAAAAAATAAATTTTAACTTTAAAAAGAAGGACTCTCGAGATAACGAGAAAAGCAATGAGCGTATGATGTGTAAAGTCTTTGACCTTTTAGGATATGGTCAAATTGAAGATTATATTAGCGATGAAGATTTAGACGAAGAAGATTTAACAGATAATGAATCATCTGATTCAAAAAGTAATGAAGAATCTGATGACGAGTCAGATTCGGACTCAAAATCTGGATCACCTAAGTCTAATAATCTAGGAAAAAAAGGTCTTCCACCATCACTTGTAAAAACAGATCTTCCACGGTTTGCCAAACTCAAGCAACGCCATAAACGTTAATTGTTTTATTTTTCTTAATTTTTAACCATAATTAAGAAAATAATATACTAAATATATTTTTTAGCAATACTGTTTTTTTGTGATCTTTTAAAAATTATTACAATTAATATCACAAACGTTAGAAAAAAAAGAAAAACAATCCAAATGTGAGTATACGAGTGTTTTTTTTTAGTATTTTCGGACGCTATCATTTCTAATATGTTAAACGGTCGTCCTTTATTTTTTGAAACAACAAGCTCATTGCAATAAATCACACAATTTTCAAGTGTAAACAAATCATCATGTGGATCAGAATCATACATTGATGGAATTGGATCAATCCATGGTAAACATCTTCCATTTACACATTTAAATTTCTTATTTTTGTTTATCATTACAAAAATTGGTGAAATCCGAGTTTCTATCCATTCGCTAGAAGGAGGAAATGAGTCAAAACTTGGAAATATATTATCTCCCAATGCGTAAAAATAAAGAGGAACTGTATTTGGAACTTGTTGAATGTATGTTGTAAAATATACACAATTTTCTTTAATATTATACGGATCGTACATTAAATACATATCCTTTGTATTATACGGAAATTCTTTTGCCCTCTTTGCGCAAAAAATTTTCATACCAATAGGTATAGGTCTAAAACTAGGAGAAACTCCGTAAAAAGTTCCCGCTAAAACCCAACCAGTACCTTTATTTTCTGTACAATCAAACTCAATGTTACCATTTTCTTTTTTATGTTTTTGTGGACCGCCTATATACCCTAAAATTGTATTTGTGTTCAAATCAATATAATGCCAAATACAATAAGGAATTATATCATCATCAATCATTTTATTTAGAGAAAAGTTTTTATCTAACTAAAATTTATTATTCAAAACTGAATTCCATTTCTATACAATTCGGTTTCTATAAAATCTTTAATATTTTCCAGTTTTATATCATGAGGTACTTCAATTAAAAGTATTCCTTTTTCTTTGCATATTCGTCTTTTCATATCATCTCTATACTTTTGATTTAAAAATGCTTCTTTGTTTTTATGAAAAAATGGTATATATTTGTAGTGTTGAATACCGTTATATTCAACTGCAATTTTGAGTTCGGCATCAAAACAATCAAGTTCTAAATTAAAATCACCACCTGTGACTGGGTTTCTTAAAAAATTAGGTCTTTCTTTATTAAAAGGTTTTTTGAACAAAAATTGTAATACACGTCTGCATTCAGCCTCTCCTTTACTTTCTCGAGGAGGCTGACTTTGCGGATAAAAATTTTTATTTTGATTTTGCTTTTGCTTAGAAAGAAATGATAGATTGAAATTTTGTTTTCTTGTCCACGTTCCTTTTTGACCTGTAATTCTTCGATATAAACCAAAAAGTATAATAAAAATAATGCAAAATCCAAGAATTATTTCAAATCCGTAATTTTCCCATTTTTCTTTTATAATTGATAACATTTATTTATAGTGTACAAATTTAATTAGTCAATTTCTTCTGCCGAACCATTATATTGTACAAAAATATCTGTCTTACATACTGGACAATTTGGTTTATATTTACCCCACTCTGTAATACATTGTGGATGATAAATATGACCACAATCTAAAACTGATACAACATCAGCATCATCAAAATTATCTGTGCATATAGAGCATGAATCATAATTTTTATCTGTTGTGTTGTATTTTTGTTCATTAATTTCAATTAAGACATTTTCATTTTTGCGTAGACATAAATCATTTTCACTATTTTGTAATGCTATTTGAAGAGGATCTAATACATTAAAAAATGGCTCCATAACTGTTACCATATTCATTATAGCAAACAAAGCGTCTGATGTATTATCATCGTACTGCAATTGCGAAAATACATCAATATATGTTTCATTGTGAACTTGAAATCGAATATTTGAAGGCATTTGTTTTATTTATATATGAAAGAATGTTTTCTTAATTCAATTTAGTAAAAAGGACTATGATTCCAACCAAGTTCTTCAAATAATTCTTTGCAAATTTCGTCATGAAAAAATTTTCGGTCAATTGTTTTAAGAATAATAAATTCTTCCTTCTTGCACGAATGTCGATGTCTACTCAGTAATTGAAATAATACATATTGTGTGTTGATAAAATTTTTACGATTTATATGTTTAAATTTTTTGTCGTACAAATCTGTAAGAACATCAAAATCGTCAAGAAGTTGTTCTTCTAAGTAAGAAATATCATCGGGTTTTATATCTGTAAAATTATAATGAATTAAATGCACATTTTCGTAATGTTTAGAATATCCAAGCTCTTTTAAAAAAATAAGAATATGATTTTTAGTAACTCCGCTAAATTTAATAGCTTTAGAAACTCCTGTGTATTCTTTTAACAAATGATGCAGCCTAAATTGAGATTCTAAATCATCGTATATTTTTTGATTAATAGTACTATTTTGTTTTCCTTGATATTGATTTATGCAATCGCGAAAATGAACTTTTCTGTCGTAAGTATATTTACTTGAAATATTAACTCTATCAATATCAGTGTAAGAAGAATTGTGCTTCATTACAGTTTGTCTTGAGTAACAATTTGTGCATATGTAAGTATTTACATTAACAACATCAAAATCTTTTTTATTGTTGCAATTATTACAACTAATTTTTTGTGGTTTGCTCTTTTCAATTTCAATATCAACGTATTTAGATGCTGCTTCCATATACAAATCAATAATACGAAGTTTTTCTTTGTCATTTTTGACTACTTTACCCATAAAACTTACTTTAATAGGAATTTTTAACATTTCTTTATATTGTTCTATAAAAGGTATAGTTTCCATAATATAAAAATGATGCTGCTTGTGAGATGTTAGATCATTTACGTAAATGCATAATTCATCTCGAGCTTTTTCAAGACTAATTCTTATTCTACGTCTAAGAGTTTCATTTTTTAATGAATCTTCTATTTCTAAAAGCTTCTCTTTGTGTTCAGGTAGTTTTAAGAACTCTTCCTCAAAATTCTTACGTATGTTGGCATCTATACTCAAAATATCTAGTTCTGACATAAACTTTATTGGTTCACTAGTCTCATTTAAGCTCGCATTTTTCATTTTTTGTTTTAATATTTAAAGTATATTTTTTGTTAAAAAGAAAAATTATCTTGCGCTAATATAAAAGAATGTCATCCATCTCTACTTCTAATGTAACGTCGGGATTTATTGATCTTGCTACCTTTGATGAAATTGAAAAGTACCTTTATGGTGGTCACGACGCAACTGCTTATTTTGTTCGCGAGACGAGGAAGGCTACTTGGTTCACTCAAGTTCCGGTAGTTTTATCTCGAGCGGCTGGCTCTCCTGCTTTTGGTCAAGAGTGGTCGGTTGCTATTTCACGTGCAGGCGATTATATGCTTCAGACTTGGCTTCGTTTGACGACTCCGGCCGTTACTGTTAATACAGCTGCTCAAGGTACTACTAATAATCGTATCCGCTGGACTCGAAATTTTATGCATAATATTATTCGTGAATGCTGCATCACGTTTAACGATTTGATTGCGGCTCGTTTTGACAACTACCATCTTGATTTCTGGGCTGCTTTTACTGTCCCCGAAGGCAAACGCAATGGTTACAGTAATATGATTGGTAATTTTGATGACATGGTTCAACCTCAGGAATCAATTCCATCTTTTACTTTGAACTTACCTCTTCCTTTCTTTTACAGTCGTGATAGCGGTGTTGCACTTCCTACCGCAGCACTTCCGTATAACGAGATGCGAATTAATTTTTACTTCCGTGATTGGAATCAACTTTTAATTCTTGAACAAACTCCCGTCGGCAACGAATCAAGGAAAGATGTTATTCAAGCATCGGATCTGACGCCGGCTCAAGTTCCTGTTTTGGGAAATACACAAGTTTGGGCCAACTATGCTATTGTTTCAAACGATGAACGCAAGCGTATGGCATGCGCCCCTCGTGATATTTTGATTGAACAAGTGCAGACTGCTCCTCGTCAATCTTTTACTCCTTCTACTAACGCTCAACAATCTTTTGATATTCGTTTCTCTCATGCTATTAAGGTTTTGTTCTTTGCTGTTCGCAACACTACAAACAATGCTGAATGGTCTAACTACCTTACATCGTCTCCTGTATTTGACACATCCCCCTTTTCTGTGAATTTTATTCCCCCAGGTGCTGCCGCTGATCCTATCTTCCAGACTTCTCTCATTTACGAGAATACTAACCGTCTAGCTCAGATGGGTTCTGACTATTTCTCGTTGGTTAACCCGTGGTACCATGCTCCTGTAATCCCGCGAGAGGCTGGCTACCATAGTTATTCGTACTCTCTTGACTTTATCAGTCTTGACCCTATGGGTTCTACAAACTATGGAAAGTTAACTAATGTTTCTATTGTTCCTGAAGCTAGTCAAATGGCAAAGACTGGTGCCGCTGGAAATGTGGCTGGGGCGCAACCAGGTGTAAACTTTGCGCAAAAGTACGAATTTATTGTTACAGCTGTCAATAACAACATTATTCGAGTTAGTGGAGGTGCTTTGGGATTCCCAGTTCTTTAAGAAAGTTCCTCTTTACCTTTTTTTTATGATAAATAACATAAAAAAATAATATTATAATGTTTTAAAAATAAATTTGGTTTAAAAGTATAAAAAATACTATAAAAACAAAATGACAATAGGATTGTTAGAAAAAACTATTACTAAAATAAATAGCATAATGGAAACTAAAAAATGTTCGGATTGGAAACCAGATACTGAAGATCCAAGATATATTAAATACAAATGTCATTGTGGAAAAGATGGAAGAACTCTTAAACAAGGAATTTCAAGACCTACTTGGAATGGTTGTTCTGAATGTTCAAAAAAGAAAACTTCAAATGAAGTGAAAGAAAACATAATAAAAATTATTGAAGAAGCTGGTTATGAGCTTGTATCAATAGAAGAAGGTAGAAATGTTAATTATAAATGTAAACATGCGAGTTTTCATATACACTCATCAAACTGTCAAAGAGGTAACTTTCGAGGAGGTTGTAATATATGTAAATACCAAGAAAAAGAAGAAAAAATAGTAAAAGAAATTCAAGAACCTATTCCAATCTTACTGGAAAGAGGAGAATGGTATAGTGGTCGTCATCAAGGAGGTATTACTGAAACTGAAACTCATATAAAAGTTACTTTTCACTCAGATCAAGGTGGTAAAAGTAAGTCTTTTAGTATAAAGCAATATGGAAGAGATCGTGCTATGAATTTAGCAAGTAACTATAGAATTAGAGAATCTATTACTCGTCAATTGAGTAAAAATAGAATAAGAAGTGTTAAAGTTGTATCACATCCTGTTTTACCAAAAGATTATGAGTTTCTTGAACTATTTCTTTCAGATGAAAAATGTATGATGTTTGAAAAAGAACATTATGATATTATTAAAGATAAATCAATATCTCTTTATAGACAATCAAAAGATAAAACCGAATATGCTAAAATGGAAAAATCTCTTTTACATCGTATATTTTATCCAGAATTTACAGAAGTAGATCATATTGATCATAATGGTCTTAATAATTTAAGATTTAATGTTCGTGAAGGTGCTGGTAAAGTTAATGCTAATAAAAAAGATATTCAAATTAATAATAAAAGTGGTGTAACAGGTGTAATTTTTGAAGATGGTTTAAAATCTCGTTGGAAAGCTCAATGGAATGACTCGGAAGGTAAAAAGAAAACAAAGTCTTTTTCTATTAATAAGTATGGTGAAAATGCATTCATTAAAGCATGCGAATGCAGACAAGAAAATCATCAACTTAAAATGGTTAAGATTAATTCTAGTAACTCTTAGTTTGCTAACCTTTTCATTTTTATGTTATTTAACATAAAAAATAAGAGCAAAAATTATAATTTAATTATTTTAACAAAGAAATATCAAAATTTTTTACTTCTCCTCCATGATCTTGATAAATTTTTCTTCTTGTATTAAAATGCTTACTCAACAAATTATAATCATCAACTAAATCAATTATAATAGGTTTTACGTCTTTTGTTCTAAAAACTCTTCCAAGATATTGAACAAAATATTGTTCTACATCTCCTGCTAATAACAATGCATCTAGTTTTGGATGATCAAAGCCAGTTCCACACTTGCTACTTGTACCTACTAAAATACGACTAGAAACTTTATATTCTTGATTGCTACCAAACAAAGATGTAACATCTTCACCTTCTTCTTCTAGCCTTTTAAATAAATACTCTCCTTGTGCAACACGTTTTGTTAAAACCAAAAAATTTCTATTAGAATAATATTTTAAGAGTTTAATAATTAACTCGTTACGTTCTATATTATTAGCTTGACTATCTAAAACTACACCCCAATTGACTCTACCGTTCTTTGCTAGTTCAATTGTAGGTTTAAATCCTGTGGAAACTTTATATGCTATATGTTCTCTCCAAAGTTCTTTAATAATTTTATATTTTCCAAAATACAAATCCAACAAAATGTTTAACCCATCTGTTCGATATGGAGTAGCTGTTAATCCAATTAAATATCTTGGGTGAACCCATTGAAGACAACGAGATAGAGTTTCGGCCATAATTAAATGCGCCTCATCAACAATCACAGTTCCAATATCAGAAAAAAAAGATTTCCCCATCTTTTCTACATTTTGAGCATTTATAATGTAAAATGAACAATCTTCTTTTTTAGAGCGAGTTGTAAGTTTTTGAACGGACGATACTGGACAGAATGTTTTTATACCTTCTTCCCATTGTTTTATTAATATTATTTTGTTTACGATAATAAGTGTTTTAAGGCCAATATCACAAGCTAATTTCATACTTGTTGAACTTTTACCAAAACCACAATACATTGATAATAAAATACTACCAGAACTACTTAATTGCTTTAATGCTTCTTGCCTGACTTCTTTTTGTTCTGTTCTCAATATTCCTTCAAATTTAAAATCATTTGCTGCCGTAAAACTATCACGAGCAGGCCTTTTAATTTTTAGTTGTGAAGTCGCATATGCAAAAGGTAAATCAATTTCATTTCCTTCAATTTCAAAAGGGTAGATATATCTTGGAGGGGCTCCTCCAAATTTATTTTCAATTTTTATTTCAAGATCACTGTTAATATTTTTTCTGACATCCCACCTAATTGAATCAATATTGACACAAATAGACATTTACTTTATATTTAACAGGTAACTCTTTAACTCTTCTTATTACATGATCCTCAAATGTCAAATTCAAATTTTCCGGTTTTTGGATCTTTTTTGGGTAAAGAGCGCAAAATTTGGACTGGTTTTACAATTGGTTGGTTAGGAAGAGATGTAACTCGTGGGACAACTTGTGGGACAACTTGTGGGACAACTTGTGGGACAACTTGTGGGACAACTTGTGGGACAACTTGTGGTGCAAGTTGTTGATTAGGAAGAGGTGTAACTTGTGGTGTAAGTTGTGGTGCAAGTTGTTGATTAGGAAGAGGTGTAACTTGTGGTGTAACTTGTGGTGTAACTTGTGGTGCAACTTGTTGATTAGGAAGAGGTGTAACTTGTGGTGTAACTTGTGGTGTAACTTGTGGTGCAACTTGTTGATTAGGAAGAGGTGTAACTTGTGGTATAACTTGTGGTGTAACTTGTGGTGCAACTTGTTGATTAGGAAGAGGTGTAACTTGCGGTATAACTTGTGGTGTAACTTGTGGTGCAACTTGTTGATTAGGAAGAGGTGTAACTTGCGGTATAACTTGTGGTGTAACTTGTGGTGCAACTTCTGTAATTGCAATAGGTTTGTTTATTTGTTTGTATAAGTATTTTATTGCAAAAAATAATAAAACAATCATACATATACAAAAAAAGACAAATAAAATTATACGTATATATTTCCATATTGAACTAGTTGATTCTTGATCTGGATCTGGTTCTGAGTCTGGATCTGGTTTTGAGTCTGGATCTGAGTCTGGATCTGAGTCTGGTTTTGGTTCTGGTTTTTTTGTTTTTGGTTCTGGTTTTTTGGTTTTTGGGTCTGGTTTTTTTGTTTTTGTTTTTGATTTTGAGTCTGGATCTGGTTTTTTTGTTTTTTCAGGTTCACCTCTTACTTTTTTTTCTTGAGAGTAATATTCAGGTGGCTTACTTTTTGTCATTTCAGAAAATTTTTTATCAAGTTGAGCTAATGTTTTTAAAACGGGTGGTTTAGAAGCAGTAAGCATTACAATACCTCCTCCTGGAAAAGTTCCTTTTGGTGTTTTAATTTGGACTACGCTATCAAATTGTGACAATTTATTATGTGGATACATAGGCATTTTAAAGTATCCTTCGTCTGCCCATTTTTCTCCCCATGAATTACGACAGTACCAATATGGTATATCTTTTTTGGTACCAGAGTTGTCAATAATAACATCTTTTTGAATTCCCCAACCAATTATAGCGATTGCATGAGAACCTATGTAATTCAAAGGATCTGTTTGCGTTTCATCAAATTTAATGTCTCCACTATCATAGTTACATGTTTCTAAATACAATCCTCCATTTAATTTAGAAAATGCACCCGTTCTAAAATTTTTAAATACTACAAAACCACCTTGTACTGGACCGTTGTAAAATATATGTTTTTTAATAGTATTTGCAAAAGTTTCTGGATCCATTCGACTTGATTGTAATGAAATTGATTTAGGCTGATCTATATAATAAAGGTAATGAGGTATACTTGCATCGTAGCATCCAACATCTGGAATAAGCTCGGAGAGGTTTAATTGTGCTTTTTCAAAATGTGCGGTTGCTTTTCCATTACAAGATGCATTTTCAGAGCACCATGAATAATCTATGCAATGGGCTGTTGCAATACCATTATCTGAAATATCTTGATAAAGTTTAGCTGGATTTCCGCCTTGACATTGATTTTGCGGATACGCTGCTAGACACCACGTTGTAGAAAGATTAGGAATCCAATCAACAGTACCCGATACAACATGGTTATCTGCAACGATTCCTGCAACTGATATTGCCCAACAACTTCCGCATAAAAGTTGATTTCCTGGTTTAGACATTAAAGCAGATTTTTCTTTTCCGTCTGTTTTCCAATTAAAATTTTTTGGAAGCGGCGTATCTAACGCTGCTAATCCTGGGTGATCTGAAAGTTTGTATACAGGCAACAAATCAAACTGAATACTTGTGTTTATAGGTGGGATAATTTGAGGAGGATAAATAGAAGCCGCTCCGAGCGCACCTTTAGGACGTATTGTATGTTCACCTACGACAACTGGTTTTGCGCTTCGAAGGTGTTTTTCGTAGTCTACATCTAAATTTAAGCTCATTTGTCTAAGTAAAGATTATAGTTTTTACTTAATTTTTAGTCTTCTGTTTGTGTATTTATAGGATTTTCTCGTAAAATACATGAATAAATATGCCAACCCATTACAATAAATTTCATCAATTCTGACTTGCTAAATGAGTGCTCAGGAGATTCGTTAGTTTCACCATCACGAATTGCTTGTTCCTGAAATTGATAAGACATAAAAAATTCACCAATGTGTTGAAGTTGACGTGGTAAAAGTCGATCATTTTCAATAGAATCAGCAAGATTCCTGAGAAAAGGAATTAAACTCGCATCTGCATTATCTGACCCTTCCATATTTAGAACAAAAATTTTAATTCTTTAAGCAATCAAGAATTAATTTTAAATTATTAAATCTTGTAAAATCCATTGGAAACTTTGATTCTGTTCGCTCAAATTTTGTAAATGGCAAATCATCAATTCCTAATTATATAAACTTTAATTCTGATATTCCAGTAACTTTAGAGTTGACTGGAATAGAAACAACAGAAACATTTTTTGATACAGCAGCTACAGGTTTTAGTACTAATCAAAAATCAATTTCTGCATCTGAATTTGTTCAAGGAGCTACGTTTGAGTACTATTTATGCATAAATACAAGCGAAACTACACCAGTAGAGGTAGGGCTAATGTTAATAGATACAGATAATACCTCAAAAATATGTAATACACAAATTCAAGGTAGTGGAGACACATTAGTAAAAATTATTTTAAAAGTAGTTAGCGTGACAGATGACACCACCACAAAGTTTTTTTGGTCGGGATATATATTTGGTGATACAACACCGATAATCGATGACGAAAATGTCACTACGCCGGACAGGTCAAAAAATACTAATTTTTATCCTCGTCTGTATGCTAATGCGGGTCAGGGTGGTAATAACAACGATTTAACTATAAAGAACTTCTACTTTCGGCGCATTTGTTAATTTTACATCAGACTTATTTTATTAAATTATTTAATAAAATAATAATAAACATATAGTTATTTAATAATTACCAGCATGATGACGCATGTGGTTAGCGTTGCGGGCTTGACTAAGATAATGTGCTTCTCGACCTTGCTGGTGAGTATAAGCAGTTGCTCCTTGACCGGCAGTTGCTCCTCGTCCGGCAGTCGCGCCTCGGCCGGCAGTAGATCCTC
>Ga0209443_1001344_pt1 | contig 15570 bp, 10 predicted proteins | sample LauGreBMM110DCMD_2_FD_187571 | JGI IMG/M metagenome (GOLD analysis project Ga0209443, IMG submission 187571) | Freshwater lake microbial communities from Lake Michigan, USA - Su13.BD.MM110.DCMD (SPAdes) (version 2) | ecosystem: Environmental > Aquatic > Freshwater > Lake | place: Lake Michigan... | reverse complement strand
GAAGTACAAGAAGTACCTGTAGAAGTTCCAGAAGTTCCAGAAGTTCCTGTTGAAGTACCCATGGAAGTACAAGAAGTACCTGTAGAAGTTCCAGAAGTTCCAGAAGTTCCTGTTGAAGTACCCATGGAAGTACAAGAAGTACCTGTAGAAGTTCCAGAAGTTCCAGAAGTTCCTGAAGTACCCATGGAAGTACAAGAAGTACCTGTAGAAGTTCCAGAAGAAGTTCCAGAAATACTAAAAGAATTAACAAATGATGATACTACAAATATTAGCATAACAGAAACTCTTGAAATTGAAGCTCTTTTGAAACTACTTTTAGAATCAATGGGTCAAACAAGTAATAATTAACAATAAAAAATACTTTAAATAAAAAATATAAATTATTATACAGCAGATTTTATAAAAATTTAAAAATACTTATTTTCTAAAGAGATATATACATGTCTTTATTATTATTATTAAGAAATAGAAAAATTTATAATTCTATTAATACAATACAAGAACACCGAGATTATGCTATTTGGGATCAACAAGATGATACAATTTCCAAACATACCGAAACTATTGATATAACAGTAAATAAACTAATAGATTCATCAATTAAAACTCCATTACATACACCTATTCAAGAAGCTTTGGAAGTCCAGTATAATGATACTCTTAATAATTAATTTTATAAAATAGTTCAAACCTTTTTATTCTAATCATGTCGATAGATATGTTTATAATATAAAATTTTTTTCAATCTTTTCTTTTAATTTTTTTAGATTTGGAATATTTTTTAAGTTACCTTTAATATAAATTTTTTTTGCATTTTTTATAAAAGCATAGGAAAATGTATTACGAAAAGATCCAATACTAGTAGCATAAAATAGATAATCTTTTAGTATTTTTATATCTAAAATAAAACAATATGGACACCAATGGGTAATTTGATTATTTTCATTTAGTAAATTACGATATACAAGTTGTGTAAATATTTGATTTACTGATTGTGAATCATCTAATATTTTGTGTGGTCTTTTATTTTTATTTGCTTCTATATAACCAGATTTTAATATACTTTCTACATTTTTATCAAATGTTCCATGAATAATATATGCTTTCATATTATAATTATGTATAAAATAATAACTAATTTATTATCTATTAAAAATAATTTTAGTATCATGTTTAGATACTTCAGTCAAACATTTTTTAAATTGTATAGTTTCAAATAAGTTTATTATACTAGTATTTATTATAATATAATCAAATTTCATATTTCTTATATTATACCATTTAGAATTTTCAAACCAGTTTTCTTTTAGATCACATATACTAAGATTAATCCATTCGTTATCATCAGTTTGATTAATACTATATAATAAATCATCTATATTACTATCTAATCCAACATATTTTTTTGGACTATATTTTTTAATTATATCAGTTAAAATACAATTACTACATCCTAAATCTAACCAATTTTTATTTAGTTCTGGAGATATTTTTTTTATTTGTTCGGTAAAAATTTCAGATTGTTTTTTTAATTTTTTAATAGAATATAATTTAGACCAATCGTATTTAGAATAGTTTAAATTAGACCAATTGTATTTATAAATTGTCTGAATAACATTAATAACATCAAAATTATTTGGATATCTTTTATCAAATCGTATTTCTTTAGCTTGATATTTATCATTATCTATTGGATAACAACGGTATATTTTTCCTTGTTTTGGTTTAGTTAATACCATAATTATACTAGTATATTTATTTTTTTCTTTATCTAACCAATTTAACCCATCATATAACAAATCAATTGTCATCATATTTTTAGGTTTAATTTTAATATCTCTTGTAGTATTACTATTGATTGGTGAAATTATTAAACCATCGCATTTATATTCTGCTTCCTCGTTAATAAACTTTGATAATTTTGTATTACAATTTACAATAATATTTTGAATTATATCTTTTTTAAATTCTTCAAGACAATTATTAACTAAAAAAGCTACTTTTGGATACCATCTAATTTGATGTTTTTTTGTTTCTTCTAAAAATTTATTAAAAATTATACGTTCATTTTTAATTAATTTAATAAGTTCTTCAGTTGAACTTACTGTTTCTAATTTAGTTTTGTTTGTATAAGGATGATTATAACGAATCTCATTATATCTTTCGATAATTGTAGTATTTGGTTTATCAATATCAAATATAAAATACAAATTTATATTTTCAATATATTCTGCTTTGATACAATAATTAATTAAATCATTACAATCTGGATAAATATTTGTAGAAAGATTATTGATAAGAATACCATTTACTTTCTCACGAATTAAAAAGTTATTATAAATATTAAATTCATATGGAAGTAAATGTCTTGGTGGTAGATTAGTAAAATGTTGATTACTAAGTTGCCAATTATATGAACCTTTTGATAGAATTGGTTTACTAGAAGGTTTAAAATGTAACAATTCATTTATAACAGGAAAAAACTTTAATTGAAAACTTTGTATTTTTGATTTTGTATTTTTTTTAACTATTAATCGAAGAAAGTGTAAAATTTTATTAATTTTAATACCATTAATATTATTAATAGGGGCAAATTTACTAAGACTAATCAAAAAAATTAGATTATTATCGAGATAATTATATAAACCATTTTCAAAATATAATTTATGGAATACATGTTTAAAAAAGTCATATTTACAAAGTATTTTAATAGCAGAACCTAATAATTTTTTACCTTGTGTCTCATGGTTAAATAATTTATCTAATGTATCTATTTTTGTAAAATCATCATTATATGATTGATTTATTGTTTTTGTAATAATATTAAAAATAGTAGTAGAATTTTTAATAAGATCATTTTTATTAAAATATAATTTATTAATATCATTTTCTGGTCCAAAATCATCTATAATTCTTAACATCATAATTAATTGAAAATAAAATTTTTCTTGTTCTGTAATTAATTTGTTATAAATAGATTTATAATCTTCAATTGATGGTAAATCTAAATAATAATTAGAAAGTATATCAGATATTTCATCAATTGTAATAGGTTTATGATAATAATATTTAAATAATTTTTTAACTATTGAGAAATTAGACCATGTAACATTATTAAGCATAACATTAAAGTATGGGTTTAAGTTACAATTTTCAGAAAGAATTTTTAATTTTTTTAACTTATGTTTTGTTGGAATTAGTGAAGATAATAAATTAGTAATCATTTGTTTTATAATATTATTTTTATGAAGTAACATTGATTTATTTTCTTTAATTTTTTCTAAAGTCCATTTATATAAACGGTCATCTGAATTATTAATACTGTTAATAATAATATAATTATTATTATCTTTTAAAATATCAATCTTTAAAAAATTTATCCAAAATAAAAAAGCAGGAAATCCACCTTTTGTTGAAGATATATTTAGAATTTCTTTTTTTAAATCTTCGTTTTCAAAAACTAATATATTTTTAATTTGTTTTAAAAAATTATGTCCATGTTCAATTATAGTTAGTATATATAAAAAATATATAATATTCTGTTTAAATATTTGCTCCTTATGTATATTTGTTAATACTACGTTAACTAATAAATGTACTAAATTGCTATAATAAGATAATTTAAAATTTTTATTAAAACTTTGATGTTTTTGATTCATAAAAATTTTTATTGAAACTAATTCAATAAATGATACTATACTATTTAAATCTGCATTTTTAAATTTTTTAAAATCAAAAGTACTTACTTTATTATTATTATATAAATCTAATAAAATATCAGCTTCTATATTAATATTAGTATATTCTTCATTATTGTATAAAGATATTGAAACAGTCATTAAATAAATATTACTTTAATTAATACTATTATATTACAATTTTTTTATAGTATAATATAATTATGAATATAACAAAAAAATATAAAAAATATAAAATTAGACCTACAAAAGAAACAATTGAAGATTTCTGTACACCTAAACAATTTAAATTACAACCACAACAAGCTTTTTTAGCTGATTATTTTTCATCAAAAGATTCTCCTCCTGGTATGTTAGTATATCATCAAATTGGTGCCGGTAAAACATGTGCTACAATATCTGTTGCTGAAAAACTTAAGAATAAATTAAAAATAATGGTAGTTGTTCCTGCTGCATTAATTGGTAATTTTATGGACGAATTAAGATCTCCATGTCCTGGATACGATTATATAACACAAACTGAACAAAAAAACTTATTAAAATTAAAAATAAATGAACCAGAATATACTCAAATTATAAAAAAAACAGAAGAAAGAATAAAGAAATTTTATACAATTTATTCTTATCATAAATTTGTTGAATTAGCACAAAATAATAAAATAAAATTAAAAGATACTTTATTAATTATTGACGAGGTTCAAAATATGGTTTCATTAACAGGAACATTTTATAAAACTCTTAAAAAATTAATTGATGATTCAGATAATAGTTTAAAAATTTTAATATTATCTGCTACACCAATGTTTGACCGTCCGAATGAGATTGGATTAACATTAAATTTACTAAAACCTAAAGTTGAATTTCCAATTGGTCTTGATTTTAATCAAGAATTTTTATCTGGAAATGGTTTAAACTATAAAACAATAAATATGAAAAAATTTATAAAATTAAGTAAAGGATTAGTTTCTTATTATCGTGGAGCACCACCATATACTTATCCTCAACAAATTTTTAAAGTAGTTAAATGTCAAATGTCTGATTTTCAATTTAAATCATATTTATCTGCTTTATCATCAGAAGGTGATTATATAAAAGGTGCATTTAAAAATGTTGATATTTTAAACCTTCCACCTAATTTTTTTTTAGGCACTAGAATGGTGTCAAATATATCATTTCCAAATAAAAGTATTGGTGAATTAGGATTTGCATCATTTAAAAATGACCATTTAATGTTACAAAATGTAAATAAATATGCTATTAAGTTTGTAAAAATATTAAAAAAAATTAAGAAATCAACTGGACCAACATTTGTATATTCTAACTTTAAAGACTTGGGTGGATTACGTTCATTTATTAAATTTATAGAATATCATGGTTTTAAAAATTATAAAACTCATGGGGAAGGTCTTAATAGATATTCTGTTTGGTCTGGAGATGAACCTCATCGTATGAAAGAAGAAATTAAACAAATTTATAATCAAAAAGAAAATAAAGATGGTTCACGAATTAAGATTATGTTAGGTTCTCCGTCAGTTAAAGAAGGTGTATCTTTCAAAAGAGTAAGACAAGTACATATTTTAGAACCGTATTGGAATATGTCGCGCATACTACAAATTATAGGAAGAGCAATAAGATTCTGTTCACATAGTGATGTTCCAAAAGTTGATAGGAATGTAGAAGTATACTTATATTTAGCAACACGTAATGGAGAAGAAACAATAGACCAATATATTTGGTCATTAGCTAAAGAGAAAGATAAAATTATACAATCTTTTGAAACAGTTTTAAAAGAAGTTGCAATTGATTGTGAATTATTTTATAATCGTAATGTTTATAAAACAGATGAATATAAATTAGAATGTAAAATTTAAAATATTGAAAGTGGATAAAGTCCTATTTTTTCCCCCATTATATATTTAATTAATTTTATATAAAAATATATCTAGTATTATATAAATGGAAACAATTTATTTAAATGGTAGTATAGGATATACTTTATTGGTAAAGAAAAATATAAAAATTTTAATATTAGCAGACATGCATTCAAAATTACCTTATTGTAAAAAAAATGGAATATTTATTAGCGACTGGTTTAAATTTATAAATAAATATGTTAAAGATACAAATAATTGTTTATTCCTTCTTGAAGAAGTCCCACGTACAGGAATCAAATTAAAAGAATTATGGCCTTCTTCTCCTCATACTCAAAAATTAAAAGATTTGTATATAAATAATAGTCATATTATACAAGGATTAGATATCAGACCTTTAATACTTCCATTTTCGTGGGAATTCGCATTACAAGCTCCTGATACAAATTTAAAAGAATATTTAAATATTATAGATTTATTTTTTACTTTAAATTTAAAATTTATAAATAATGACTTAAAATTTATAAATACAACAACTTTTTTAAAAAAAAATAATTTAGGACTACATTATATAAATTTAAAAAAAAAAGCACGTTTATTTATTAAAACAAATAAAAATTATTTATCTAAAAATATTAAAGAATTAATTAATATTAATAATAACTTATTAGAACAAATTAATGATATAACAAGTGAAATTATGGAATGGTATAGTATTGCTAAAATTATACAAGGTGTTAATGAAAATAAAAGTTCTATAATTTTACATGCAGGATTAGCACATACTACAAATATTATAAAATTATTAGAAATGAATTATGGATATAATATAGAAAATGATGTTGGTTTAACTGATATGAGCGATATAGAGAATAATATTAATGAGAATAATATTAGTGGATGTTTACATTTACCTTTTAATATTGAAAAACAACTTATCGGAGGTAAATTATTTGGATTTTTAAGTTAATTAAAATAAAAAATCTTTATTTAATATATATGAATAAAACTAAAAATAAAAAATCTCCATTTACTGAAGCTGATTTTTTATCAGGAGATGGGATGATGACTTCTGTATGGGGTCCTCCAATGTGGCACGTGCTTCATACTATTAGTTTTAATTATAATGTAAACCCAACTAAAGAACAAATGAAACATTATTATAAATTTTATAAAAATTTAATAAATATTTTACCTTGCAAATATTGTAGAGAGAATCTTTCAAAAAACCTAAAAACACATAAATTAAATAAAGATGTAATGAAAAATCGAGATACATTATCTCGATGGGTTTATAAATTACATGAAAATATTAATGATATGTTAGGTAAAAAATCAGGTCTTACATATGAAGATGTACGAGATAGATATGAATTTTTCAGGTCTCGTTGCTTAGTTGATCCACAAGAACAAACTAAAAAAACTAATGTAGAATCTGGATGTACAGAACCTTTATATGGAGTAAAATCAAAATGTATTATAAATATTGTCCCACGAGATGATAATTTAGCATCATTTAAAATTGATCCTAAATGTATAATTAAAAAAGAATGTAAATAAATAAAATTAAAAAATTTTTTAATTTTTTAATTCTGATTACAAATAAAGTATAACTATTATTTATGAAACCTGTTGTATAAAAGTATAATTATTTTTATGTAGTTTTAATTAAAGTTCATATGCTAAATAGACAAATACTAAATAAATTACAATTAATTTGTCTCTTCTAACATGAACTCTATTAAATTATTTTATTCTTGTAAATAAATTTTTAATTTTATATCTTTTTTTTAATATTTGATTTTCTATAACTAGCAAAGGAGAAAGTAAATTTTTATTTTACTTTCTTTTTCACTTCAATTTTTAAATACAAGTACTTTCTTCACCTCCATTATTAGTACTTGAATATAAAACAGATTTCATAAAAATTGTTAAATCTGTAGTATATATTTTTTTTACTAAAAATTTGCTTCATTTCCGTCGTCATCATTCTGTGCTGTTATATGTGCAATTTGTTTCATTTGCATTAAATCTAATTGTTTTTTTAATACTTCTATTTCATCATGTGTTAAATCTTGTGTGGCAATATTATCATCTTCATTATCAGTAATATTTACATTATTGTCATTTTCTTTATTTGGATGAATTAATCTTGGTCTTTGTTGCTTTTGTTGCTTTTGTTGCTGTTGTTGTTGTTGTTGCTGTTGTTGTTGTTGTTGCTGTTGTTGTTGTTGTTGCTGTTGTTGCTGTTGTTGCTGTTGTTGTTGTTGTTGTTGCTGTTGTTGCTGTTGTTGCTGTTGTTGCTGTTGTTGCTGTTGCTGCTGTTGCTGTTGTTGTCGTTGTTGTTTAGATGGTTCGTCATATTGAATTAATTTATTGTTAATTAAAACTGTTTGTCCTGTTTGCACTGTTTGCACTGTTTGTCCTGTTTGTCCTGTTTGTTCTGTTTGTTCTGTTTGTATTGTTTGTTCATATTGTTCTAATTGATTTTGTAAAAAATTATTTAAATGTTGATTCATTAAAATTGGATTTCCATCATTGTCTAATAAATAATATTCAGTATCTGGTGATAAAATATGTTTTTTAGATTCTAATTCTTTATTACTAGAGTTGGTTTCTAAAAGTGGAGTTTTTTTAGAAAAATATTTATTATATAAATAATAACTGATATAAGCCAAAACACAAATAGCAATAATTACATATATATATAATTTTTTGCTTGTTAATTGTTCTAATAAAGATTCATTTTTTAATTGAGTTTCAATAATAGTATTTTCAACTAAAGAAGGTTCGTTAACATACGCGGTTCCTTTATCTACAATAGGAAAATTATTCATTAAATTAATATAATAATATAAAATATACCTTCTTAAACTCACTAATTAATATAGTCTAAAATAAATTGAAAATTATATATATTATTTTAAATCATTAATAAGTAATGTCTCATAATACCATTTTTAGATCTTTCTACTCTGAAAATCTACCTAATTCACGTAGCTATTTAATTACTAATGAATTGCTTAAACTTTATTCTAAATTTACATGTTGTTATTTAATTAATTTGTACAATTTGAATGAAATTTATAATACATTTGGTTGGTATTTTGATAAAGAAAAAAAAAATCTATTTCAAATTTGTCTAATTGTTGATTCAAATAATTTACATATTGAAGATAATAATAAAGATATTTTAAAAGCTCTAAATTTAACTTCATATACAAAACTTAGTTTTTATTTGAATAGTATAAAAAGAAATCAAATTTGTAATAAAATAAGTATTTTTGAATCTATTAATATTTATGAACCTGGGAAAAATCCAGAATATTTTAAATTACTAGATTTTAAAACAGAAGAAATACAAAATACTATTTATTCAAAAAATAATAAAAGAAAAAAAGACAATATATCAGATTTTACTAAAAAAAAAAAAGTTAAATTAAATGATGATATTAATTGGAAAATTATGGTTTCTGCATCATCTACTAGAAATTACTTTTTAAATGATCCAATTATTGATTGGTTAAAAGAATACAATATTAAATCTATTAATGATTTACCATCAATTAAATGTAATAATCAAAATATGGATAATATACTATCTAATTTTCGAAATATATCAGATACTCCATTTACACAGTTTATTATGGATCAAGGATGTCAATTTGAAGAAAAAGTAATTGAAATTATAAAACAAAAACATAATGTTGTTCAAGTTGCAGAATCGTATCAATCTACAAATATAAAATTATTTGAAAAAACTATTACATTAATGAAAAAGGGTGTTAAAATTATTTATCAAGGAATTTTACATGATTATGATAATAAAACTTTTGGTGCACCAGATTTAATGATACGTTCTGATTATTTAAATAAATTTATTGGTTATAATATTTATAATGAATCTTTTGGTTCGCCAAAGTTAAATACCAAGTGGCATTATGTTATAGTTGATATTAAACACTCCCAAATAAATTTAACTGCAGATATAACTCATATTTCAAATAGTGATAGTATCCCTGCATATAAAGGACAATTGCTTATTTATACAAATGCATTAAATAGTATTCAAGGTTCAAATGTTAAAAAGGCTTTTATTCTTGGAAAAAAATACTCTTATTGTATAAAAAAAAATACATATTATATTCATGAATTTATGAATAAACTTGGAACAATTGATTATGATGGCTTTGATAAAGAGTATAATAATAAATTAATAAAAGCAATTGAATGGATACAATCAGTTAGAACAAATGGTCATAATTGGCAATTATTACCTTTACCTAGTAAAGAAGAACTTTATCCTAATATGAAAAACGACAAGGATGGAATGTATAATAAAATTAAAAAATCATTAGCTGAAGAAATTCACGAAATTACATCGGTTTATTATTGTGGTATTAAAAATAGAAAAGAAGCTATGGCAAATGGTATATTTGGGTGGAATAATAAAAAATGTACATCTAAAACATTGGGTTTTAATGATGGTAAAATAGCTAATCGTGTTGATGCTATTCTAAAAATTAATAGACAAAATACTAATATTATTCTTCCAAAAAATATTAAATATAATGATATAGAATGGAGAACTCGTAATAAAAATGAAATGGAATTTTATCTTGATTATGAAACAATAAATTCTAATTTTGGAACTATAAATGTAGATAATACATGTAATAATATAGATTTAAATATTATATTTATGATTGGTGTTGGTTATGAAAAAAATAAAAATTGGGAATTTAAAAGTTTTACTGCTAAAAAAAATACAAATAATGAAGAAAAAAAAATTTTAGATTCATTTTGGAATTTTATTAATAAAAAATTAAAAGAATCTGGTAAAACTATTCCTATCTTTGTTCACTGGTCTAATGCAGAAAGAACTATCTATGACAAATCTAGAGAAAGACATCCATATTTACCACAAAAAAAGATGATAGATTTATATCAAGTATTTATTAATGAACCAATTGTTATTAAGGGTGCTCTAAATTATTCATTAAAATCTGTAGCTAAAGCACTATTTAATAATAATTTAATTACAACTATATGGGATAATACAAGTAGTTGTGCTAATGGACTTAATGCTATGCTATTAGCTTATCAAGTTTATAATGATAAAAATTCAAATCCACTAAAAGATTTAACAATGAAAGAAATAGAAAAATATAACGAAATTGATTGTAAGTGTTTGTGGGAAATAATTAATTATTTGCGTGAAAATCATTAAAAAAGAAAAAACTATAGATACTTAATAAGTAAATAATGGGGTTTGACAGATTAGCAAATTTCATAATAAAAAATTTTAATTATAATTATAATTTTATTGTTGATGTTATAAAACGTAAATTTTTAGGAAATCATATTTTATTTGATTTAAATTTTTTAATTTATAATCAAATGTTTATTTTAGAAGAACAAATTAATGATATAATTAAAATTGTTTTAAATTTACCATTTAGTTATAATTTAGATAATAAAACTGAAGAGAAACTACAAGAAATTTTTAATTTACCATGGTGGAAAAATCATTGCGAAAATATAGAATTTATTTTTGATGGCGACAGTGATGATGTTATTATATCTAAATTAATTAATTTTATTAATACAAAACATTTAAATGGCTTAAGTAAATTAGATTTAATGATTATAGATTGTGTATTAAATAATATTCATAATATTATTGACGAATATCATATAAAAAAAAATATTCATACAATTGGTTTTTTTATTGACGGTATTCCTTCATATTCAAAAATCATAGAACAACGAAGACGTCGAATGAAAAATTTTTATGAAGCAACTCTTAGAAAAGAAAAGTTTGAAACATATTTTGGTAAAATAAAAAATATATACATGGAAAAAGATGGTATAAAATATAATTATTTTAGATGGATTGAAAAAAGATTTAGTATTGATAAATCATTTAGCCCTATTTCACCAATTATTAAAGTTCTTGAACAAAAATTAAATGTATATTTTAATGAACATTATCCAAATATTGATATACATGTAAGTTCTGGTTCTATTAATGGTGAGTCTGATTTAAAAATATTTCAACATATTCAAAATAATAAATTATCGGGAGATATAGCAATTCATACAATAGATTCTGATTTAATACACTTGATGTTAGTACAACAAACATATTTTTTATTAAAAAGAGAAGATATAAATATATCTATTATTAAGCATACTTCTAGAAATGATGATAATAATATTAATTACTATGATGGTCCTGGTATGATAAATTGTATTCTAAAATTATATAATCAATATAATAATTTAGAATCAGATAAAAACTTTAAGGAATAATTATTTAATTGTTTATGATTTATGTTTATTATTATTTTTTTTGGTAATGATCATTTACCAACAACAATACAATTTGGTCCAGAATTAGGAATTGATTTTATTTTCAGATTATTACATAAAAATAAATTACATATTGTTTCATTAAATAATGATAAAATTGAAGTTAATTTTGATATATTAAAAAATACTATTGAAAATATTAATAATAATATTTTATCTATAATGGCAAAAATATTAATCATGCGAAATTTTAAATTATTACCAAATATTACAAATATTTTAACTGATATTGATAAATTAAATTTAGATTATGATGGTGTTAATAATTTAATTAAAAATATATTAATAAAAGATGGTTTAAAATTAAAAAAAAAAATAGATTTAACTAATAAATCTTATCAAAATGATATACGATTTAAATTACTAGAAATAAATGATGTTCCTGATTTTAGTGCATTTAATGAACATAAGATGAATTTAATTAAAAATATAGAAGAATCTATTTTAGATTCTTTAGATTTTAGTAATATTGAAAATATTGGATTATTTACATATGTAAAACCATATTTACGAACAAAAGATAATTATCAGGATTTATATAATATTTTATCTGATACAACAGTATGTGAGTTAAGTAGTAAAAATTCAATTTTATACGAACCAACTAAGAATGATTATCTAAAAAATTTATCAGAAGAATATAATTACAAAATGTGTTATGATTATATAAAAAAAATATATCATCTAATTACAACATTTTTTGGTAATCTTTTAAATTATTACTCAAATAACATAACAGCATACATGTATAATCAAATACCAAAATTTGAATATTTAATAAAGTATTTAAATGAAAATAACGATTTAGATAAAATGATTAAAGATATAAAAGAAGAAAATATTAATGATAATAATTATTTTAATTCTATTAATCATCCTATTTTTATTACACCATACCTTACATTAGAAAATATAAAAGATGATGCTATAAAACAAACAACCAAATTATTAAATATTGAAAATTTATGGGTAAATGATAAAGAAATTTATACATTTGAACATAATAAAGTAAATGTAAAAGAATTTCTAGCTGAATGGGATAGTATTTCAAAAGAAACTGATATTTTAGCTAGCATATCTATTCCACTAAATAGTGATTCAAGTTTAAATAACATTTAAAAAATAAAAAAATATTATTTAAATTTGTTTTTAATAAAGCACTTTTTTATCTTTGATAATTACTTGTCTATTAAATTTCATAAAATTTACTATATATTGTTACTTTTTAAATTAAAGTATTTTTGTTTATATTTAAGGTATTTATTTTTGAAACTTATATAATCAATCGGTTTTATTTTTTTTTTAAAATCTTTAGAGTAATATTTTTTCAAATTAATAGTAGAAGTAAAACTATGTCTGGTTTTAACATCAGTGTATTTTAAAGTAGCCTTTTGACAATTATCAAATATACCTGGATAATCTGTAGGATTAAAATACGTATTTGTATCATCATAATGTATTTTATCAGTTGGTATATAAAACAGTAAATTTGTTTTGAAATGCATATTATATTCCTTATCATAATTAATATTTAACTTGAATATTTGGTCTGGATAATTATATATATGACATCCATCTAATTCTATATCAATAACTATTCTCATGTACGAGTATAATATTATCTTAAGTAATGTTAATAAAATATTTAATATTATTGTATCCTCTGGTCCTATATCTGTTAAATGAATAGGGTTTTGTACTTGTTCCAACGGGTTGTAAATAAATTTACTTATAAAATTATCATCATAATTCTTTTGCAAATATCTTACTAACCATAAATTAAGATATTTATTAACCAAGTTATTTTTTACTTGTGGAGCTAAAATTACTAAATTATATTTTTGTCCTTCTATTTCAGGGAAAAAATACAATCCAGATTCATATATTGCTATTAATAAATTATTTTTAATATTAAAATCATCATCTAAATACCATGTTTGTAATTTTTCTGATTTTTTAATATTTTCTCTTTGATATAATAGTTGTATAAATAAATCATCTAATACATCAATAACATTATCATAGTTATCTCCATCACAGTCACCATTTGGTTTGTTTAATACACACATTTTACTAATACTTTGTTTTTGTCCTTTATTATTAATTTGTGTTATTAATTCTTGAGAACGATCACTAAAAATGCCAGGCTGTGTATAAAAAGTATGTAATCCTTTACCATATGTAGGATTTTCTAATACCTGATATAAATCCTGTGCAGTACCATTAAATTCTAATTTATATTTTTCATCAGCGTATCCTGAAATGTGAGAAAATATTTCTTCTGTAAAAGGTTTAATAAATTTTTCATAAAAATTAGATAATGCAGTTTCATAAATTTTTTTATATGGTATATCTTTTTTAGAAACATCAGACTCGTTTAATAAATAACGTTGAATATAATTTTTAGGATCACCTTTAGCAACTAATTTATTATAAGCTTCCGTTCTAATTCTAACTAAATTAAAATTACTTGAATTATAATTATATGTAAAATTATCTTTATCTTTAATTTTTTTTTTTTGTAGTTCACCAGATAAATAAATAGGAAAGCCTCTAACTATCATACTATGTTTAACACCAAGTTCTATTTTTTCTGTCACACGACCAAATGCAATATGAAATTTATCTGTAAAAGTATCTTTAAATATCGCATAATTATAATCTCCATATTCTAAATCATAAAGTGATTTATCATATAACACAAGATTATCTATTTCTCTTATTCTTGGATGATTTCTATAAACAAGTCTCGTATCTTTATCTGTTGTATGTTTAATATAAGCAAGTGGGTTTGGATATTTTTTTCCAACAATATCTTCAATATCTAGTCCTGGTATTTTATTAGAAATATGGGTACTAAAAGATTTAATTATACTATTATGTAATTGTAGTTGTTGATGTAGTTCTGATGACATATTATTTTTTTTTATATTATAGTTATACATATTTTTTTTTAGATCCTTAACAAATCTAGAAAAGTTATCATATACATTACCTAACCAAGGTAAATAAGTATCTATTTGTGTAGTAGTATCACAAGGTTTTAAAAAATATAAAAGTTCTGCATTATCTCTGCGTAAACAATAGGAAGACCAATGTAAATTACTATTATTACTAAATATATTTCTCATATTTATAAACAGATGATCTTTAAATTCAGGTGGTATCAATGCATTAATTAATTCATTCAAATATCTTGTTAATAAACTATATTCGGGTTTATTTTCTCTTGTTAAATATTGATAAATTATTGATTGTATAAAAACAAATATATCTTTATAAGATATATTATTACAACCCGCACCATCTTCACATAATTGATTTAATAGTTGATTATCATAGCCTTCTCTGTATGCTCTGTCAAAATCATATATTGAAATTTTATAATCACTTTCTAAATATTTATCTGAGTCTAACAATTTATATTCTTTATCTTCTTTTTTAATTAATATATTCCCAAAATGCATGTCATTATGTTGAATTTTTAATTTATTATTAAGAATATAAATACCTTGTATAACTAAATCAAAAATATTTGATAATTTTTTTTTTACTAAATCATAATTATTATTGTTATATGTATTTGTTTGTCTCTTTAAATAATCAAATAAATTTTCTGAATCAGA